>QWCI01000005.1_pt1 | contig 181101 bp, 172 predicted proteins | sample 1972541 | NCBI WGS metagenome assembly QWCI01 (sample SAMN09866712, study PRJNA288562) | Human oral metagenome isolate term3_saliva, whole genome shotgun sequencing... | isolation source: mouth | host: Homo sapiens | place: USA: California | reverse complement strand
TAATAAGCCTATTCTTATTACTTCTGGAATATATAAAAATAGTAGAGAATTTACAGTTAGATTAAAATTCCCTGTTGGTGAAGGATATTGTATTTTGTTTATGGAGTTTGATAAGGTCGATGAAAATACTTTATATGGTATTAGATTCAGCTATGTTCTAGATAAAGATAAAAGAATTGTACGCTGTAATGTAAAAAGTACTAGAGAAATATTCAGGTATATGAAAGATTTACTAGAAAAGTAATTTTATAAGAAGGAGATACTAAAATGAAGATGAATTACATTAATGCATTAGAAAAATTTAATAATACTTGCAAAGTATTTTTAGAAGAATCAAAATCTGGCGAGTTCAGTTATAATGAAAGCACTGAAGGCAATGTAGGTTTCTCAGTAAATAAAGAAAAAGGGATTATTGAATTCTTTGTAAATGATATTAAATTTACCTATGAGAAAGGTAATCCTAAATACTATTGTTTAGAAAAAACATTCTTGCATTTCACTGAGGCAATATTTAATCATTTAGAAAAAGATCCATACTGTCTATTAATTCTAGGTAAAGCCTTCTTAGAATTAGGTACTGGTAGTAATGATCAATTTATGAAAAATGTTGATAAAACAGATCATTTCAGATTACTTTGTTTGCAAATGGCAAAAGCTTTAAATGATCTACATGGATTCTTTGCAGATCCAGCATATGTTGATGCCTTATTCGAATCAAATGACGAATGGGAAAAAGAAAAGATTCGAGAAGAACGTGATTTCTGGAATGAAATGGCAGACTTAGGAGTTACTCCTGAGGATGTATACGATTAATAAAAGAAGAGGAATTACCCTCTTCTTTTTTTGATAAAGTATAGATATTTCAGTTATATGCTATAATAATGATATCAGTGTATTATTTTATAGGAGGTTTATAATATGAGATATCTAACAAAGAATGGTGCAGAAATTGAAGTGTCTATTGTGACACTTTTCGCACTATCAAAAAGTGTTTTGAATGGTTCATATGTAACTATTCAGGATATCACTGAAAATGTTAAATATATTTTTAGCAAAAAAGGTGCGTACAACATTTTGTTGGATGCAACCTTGTTAAGTTTTGATCTTGAAGAAAAGGATGCTTATGAAAAGATGCTTAAGCATCATTTCAAGATCAAATAAAGTCTATTCTAGATATTATTAATAATATCTAGATGGACTAAGAAATAATGGTTTATAATAACCATTATTTTTTCTTCTAATCATGGCTTATGAGGTGAGATTATAATGATCAAAAGAGAATATTTCGACTTAAGCACCAATAAGGTTAGTACCACTAGTATGACCACTTCAGAATTGTTTCTAGAAATAAAACAGCAAGTAACTAAATTTAAAACTCAGCATTCTTATAGAGAAACATTAATCCATGCTATTATTTTAGCATCTGTTTTTCCACAAGATGATAGATCCCATTTTAATGAGGATGGTTACTTTATTTCATTATTGGAGTATACTCCTCATGAAATAGATTTAATGATATCCTTAGTAGCAGAAGATGCTGGTATAGAATATACTCAATTAAGAAAAGTATATGATTTTATTATCAAACGCTACACTCATGAATACTATGATGGTGGTGTTAAGAATAAGAAATTCAAATTACCATCTTATGTAGAATTCATTAATGACTTAAAAGAATCTGAAGATATACAAAATATAGTAACGTATGCTGTAGCCGCTGTACGTCCTTACTAGGTAAATACTATGGTAATTGTATACTATAATTATGGAAGCTATATATAACAAGATAGTATTCTTAATTATAGAATGAAAGGAGAAATGGAATGAAGATTCCAAATAATTCTCATCTCTCAAAAGAGATGACAGCTAATATCAAAGACTATTCTAAGAAGATTAAAAGTCTAGAATCTTTCGCTAAGTCAGTACGAAAGAATCCAGGTCAATATCTGTCTTCTACTGGTAACGAAGGTCAGTTGAATGCGATTAGAGAAGTATTCCAAAATGCTACAGATGAATTGAATAGACGAGTTTCACCATGTGATAAAGTATGGATTGAATTCTATGAAGATAGTTTTAGAACTGTAGTTATGGATAATGGTCGTGGTATTCCAGCAGAAGATATTGTTCGTGTATTTAGTAGAGAGCATACTTCTACAAACTATGAAAAACATGAAGGTGAATATCCATCTGGTTTACATGGTGTAGGTTCTAAATGTACTAATGCTGTATCTTCTAGATTTACAGTAACCACTTATCGATTAGGTAAAGCTTATCAAATCGAATTCTCTGAAGGTGAACCTTTAAAGAAATATGGTACTGGTAAGAAAGGTCCTGATGGTAAAGAAATCTTTATGCCTAAAGAAATCAAATATCCAGCAGGAGCTCAAGGTACTGTAGTAGACTTTGAACCAGACTTTTCTATTATGGGTAGAATTACTTTAACTAGTAAAGATATTTATCGACTAGTATCCAATATTGTTCCATTATTGAAACCTGGTGCTGAAGTATTCTATACTGGTTATCTTAAAGATGGTACTGTATTTAAAGATCATCTAGTTAATAAAGATGGTGTTCTTACATACCTTATCAATAAAACAGATAAACCTATGATCAAGCCAATCATCTTTGGTTATGATACTGGTAGAATGAAAGTAGAAGTGGCTATGACTTATGTAGCTAATGTAAATGCTGGTCCAGATGTAATGACATTTGCAAATACTTCTCCAGTAAATACTCAACTATCTACGCCATCTATTGGTTACTTCAAAGGAGTATGTGATTTCTTTAAAGGTTATATGAATAAGATATTCTTAGCCAATAGTAAAAAGAAATTAGAAGTTAATAATAGTGACGTATTAACTGGTTTGGTTGGTATTGTTGCAGCTGCACATATGGACGTTATGTTTGATGGTCAAGCAAAGAATGTTTGTAAGACAGAAGAATTGACTCCATTTGTTAGAGATATAACTTTCAAAGCTCTTCAAGATTGGTCTAAGAAGAATCCAGATGATTTGCAAAAGTTATGTAATTTCTTAAAAGACGTAGCAACTGCTCGTACTAAAGCAGATAAAGAAAAGATCAATATCTCTAAGAAGTATAAAACAAATACAATCTCTGGCACTCCTAAGGGATTTGTAAAAGCAGAAAAGAAAGATCATTTAGAGTTGTTTATCGTAGAAGGGTTGTCAGCTGCTTCTCCATGTCAAACTTCTCGTAATGAATATCAAGCTATCTTCCCAATTCGCGGTAAGATGCCAAACGCATTCTCTAAATCTAGAGAAGAGTTCTTAAAGAATGAAGAAGTTCAATCTATTCTAGCTATCTTGGGTTGCGGATATGGTAAGAATTTTGATATTTCTAATTGTAAATATGACAAAGTTATTATCTTAGCCGATGCCGATTATGATGGTTTCCATATTAGAACATTGATCCTTAAGTTCTTATTAGTATATTGCCGTCCTTTGATTGAAGAAGGAAGAGTATATGCTGTATTATCCCCATTGTATCATGTGGATAAGGGTACTAAGAAATGGAAGTATTTCATTGATAAAGATGACTTCACTCAATATGTGAGGGATGAGTTCGTAAAAGCTAATAAAGTTGTACATCAAAAGACGAAGAAAGAATTCACTAAGAGTGAGATCTCTTCACTTATCATTAATAATAACAACTACGATTTTTATGTCGAACGCATTGCCAATAACTATATGATTGATCCAATCTTATTAGAAGATTTATTACTATTAAGAAACGAAGCATTCAATAAATTCAGTGAATTCAAGAAATTGATTAGTAAGAAATACAAGTATCTCAAGATTGAGAAAAAAGGAGATGTTGTATTACTCAATGGCCTTGTAAATGGTATTAATGGTGATAGAGAACATACAATCATCTTTAATGAGCAATTACTAAATGCATGTGCTGTATTGATTAGCTATTTAGATAAATCTGAAAAACGATATATCTTAAATGGTCATAAGATTGGTTTGTATCAATTGATCAGTACATTTAGAAAATCAGAACCTAAGAATATCGAACGTGCAAAAGGTTTGGGTTCCTTAAATGATATTGAAATTGGTGAGTCTACATTAGATCCTCGTAATAGAAAATTATTGAGATATACTACTGAAGATATCACAAGAGAAATTGAAGAAATGCGACAAGTCAATGATGATAAATTCACATTGATTAAAGATATCGACATTTCCCAATATGAATTCTAGGGAATATTCCCAAGATATTATAGAGTGCTCATCATGGGCACTCTATATTTTTTACTTTAAATTTTAATAGGAGGACGTGTTAGAATGTACGATATCAGTGAAAGCTTCAATCCAGAAGAATATATGGAAGAATCATTCAAAAGTACTATTGGTAATTTTGATTATATTCAAAATTATGCAGATGAAATTAGAAAAGAATATTCTAATAAAGAAAACCTTATTACTTATAATGGATATAATGAATATAGAATCAAAGATGCCAATGGTGAACCTGTAGCTTTATTTCATTTTGATAAAGACTTTACAGAAGTTATTGATTCCGATACTTTAAAAAATCTTAAAATGTATGTAAATCTTACTCCTGAAAATCGTTGTAATATTACTGTATTCCATCATACAGATTTAGATGGGGATTCTTCTGGGTCTTTGATTAATCAATTGATTAGATTTAATAATCAAACATCTATTCGTTTTATTAGATACAACTACAACGGAACATTTATTTCTGATGAGATAGAACGTATGGTTGAAAATCCTACATATGAAAAGAAAAAGAATATTGCTTTTGTTCTTGATCTATCTCTTAAGAATAATCAATTAGAAGAAATTCTTAAATACTATGATAAAGTAGTATGGATCGATCACCATATTACTTCTTTATATCAAAATCCAATTTCTCTTTGTAATCAATATAATAACTTTACCTATATTCTAGATACAAGAGAATGTGGTTGTTGGTTAACTTATGCTTGGTTGTATAATTCTATCAAAGCAGTCAATTCTAAAGATACTGTAGATTCAGTATTAGAAATGCTTGAAAACTTTGATATGACTCAAGAGCAATATAAATTAGATGCTAGTGCCAACGAAGCATTAGAAGTCTATAAATCAAAAGCTCCATTAGTTGGGTTGATCTCTGTATATGATTTGAAACAAGATGTAAAATACCCACAAGCTTATCAACCAGCACTATGGTTAAACCAATGGTATAATGATATTAAAACATTAGAACCATATTGCAATACTTGGCAAAATATCTGGAGAGGAAATTACTATTATGATGATGAAGATAATAGACCATTACTAACTCCAGATGTAGAAGAGATCTTGCATAATGGTTATAAGCTATATACCTTATTCCAATTAAAGATGAAAGCACTTAGAGCTGCTGATCCTGTATATGAATACAAAGTAAATGATAAGAATACTAACTTAGAATTCCATTGCTTAAATGGTTTTGGTTTCTCTCAACGATTCGAAGAAAATAGAAAAGATATTAAAATTATTGCTAGATTCATTGATAATAGATCTAAACTTTCTTTCTCATTCTATACTGATAATGAAGAAATCAAAGAACTTGTTCCTTTAGGCAAATTAAGCAATAAATATTTCAATGGTGGTGGTCATCCAGGAGCCGCAGGTGGTTCTGTACCTGTAGAAGTTATGACTGAAACATTTGAAAAGATTATTAGTGCTGGATCTCTTCCTCAACCAGATAATAAATATAGATTGAAAGATGTGGATTTCAATTTCAGTGATCTACAAGAACTTGAAAGTATTATTGGTATTACTAATTTCACTGGATCTACAGATGAAGTAAGATTCGATGATATTATGGATATCTATTTTAGATTATTCATTGCATTGATTGTTTATGAATACAAATTAGCTAAACGATAATTACACACAAGGAGACCCCTAGAGCCGTGGTAGCTCTAGGGGTAATTTTTCGAACGTGTGTTTATGTAAATAAATATATTTATATTCGCTTAGGAGGATGTGCCCAAGAAAAGAAAGGCACATTCAAAAATGAAACAATCTTAGCAACGAAAAAAGAAAACAAAGTACATATTAAAACAAAGAGGCAATTTAAAAATTTAAACAACTTTAACAATAGCAACATCGTCATCGCGTTAAATAATGGATTACCTATTGACACTCTGGCCGTCTAGAGTGCTAATAGAATAAGCCATTACTTTATGTTACTAGAGTTTAAGCCAGTTTATAGCTATATACTATAATAATGGTAGAGATATATCTACAATAGTTTTTAGAGATAAGGAGAAAAACGAAATGCAAAACGAAATCGCAGAATTTGGAAAAGCTATTTATAACATAGCTAAACAAGAAATCTTCCCAGATGTAGAGGAAAGGGTAAAAAGTTTTAAAGATAGAGTGGTTAATGATATCTTAAATAGAATCCCTGATAATATCAATTTTCCTATTAATGAAACTATTAGAGAATTTAAGACAGAAGTCAGAGAGTTTACAAATACTCCAGAGCCTCACCAAAGAAAAATAGTAGCTGAGTTTATAAGAGAAGAAGACAGTTATAAAAACGAATTTAAGAATTAATATAACCTAGACTAATTAGTAGGAAAATATAAGCATAATCAAATTCATACTTATCTCAAAACGTGAGATTCTTGTTGCGTCTTTTCCACCTTAAAGACTTTCACTCCTTCAAGAATCAATAAAGACTCATGTGCGCCCATAGAATAAGCACAACATTATTTCTTTGGGTACAAAACTCTAATACAAACACATACACATAACAATCACAAATACACTGAAAACCTCAATAATAAACAATCAGTAGTTATTACTGTACGGATACATGGTTAGGTTGATTATTGCTTATATTTTCCACTCTTAAATTCTCTACAACAAAAGATATTATGGTGAATGGGACCAAACCCATTCACCTGGTATCTTTTATTTTTTATACATAACTTACTTAGGAGGAATAAAAATGAATCTTACTGGCAACGATTTCTTATCCCATAATCTATCTCCTGTACCATCTCAAATGTTTGTATGGTTTGTAAATAGAGAAGATGCTACTACTTGTTATGAATTCACTAATGAAGGTGTAAATAATAACTACAATAAAGAAGTAGATGAACGAAAAGAAGAAATTAAAGAATTTGGTCTTATTGGTAATGGGTCTAAGATCTATTTCAATACTAAAGATGGTATTATTAATATTGCTGATAGAAAGATTAAACTCTTTGTAGAATCTGATGAAGATATTAATGTATATCTACGTCTTACTGAAAATGATGAAGCAGATTATCATAATGTAGTTCAATATAAGAAAGCGGCGTTTGATTATATCCCAGTTCCAGGTGTTGCTCAAGCTATTCCTGGTACAGTTACTAATCACTTTATTGGATATAACTGTGAAGCAGAACATTTCTCTTTCCAAGTAATCTTAGATGTTCCAGTAGGTCAACCTATGGAATTAAAAACAATTATTACTATGAAGAATACAGACTTTGAAGGAAAGATTTGTATGCAATCTTGGAAAGATGATGAGATTAGATATTATGAAGAAGAAGCTATCAAACTAGAACAATCAAAACCAGTAGAAAACAAATTTGTATTATTAAATATCTAAACACATAAATTCCCGTATACTCGTAATGAGTATACGGGATATATTTTGTCTTAGTCTATAAATAAACCATGAGCCATATTATGAGCAGTCAAACGCATATCGTTTGTAATCTCTTCAGCTTTTTTTACTTCTTGATAAAAAGCTTGAATCTTTGGGAAGTTTGCAGGATTGGTAGTAGGAGCTGCATAAACATCTTTTATTTTTTTAAGCAAAGCTTGTTTTTCATCCATTGTAATATCACCTCTTCATATAATAAATTAGGATTACTTAATGTAACCCATATCTATTTGCCAGTGGAACCCATACCACCAGTTCTCTTTTTAGTCAAAGGCTCAATTTCATCTTTGAAGATATAAAAATTTTCAATAATACCTTGGCAGAATTTATCACCTTTTTTGATACTAATAGGATTTTCTACACTAAAGTCAACGTAGATATGCCCTTCATTAGTTTCATTATCGTAAAAATCTTTATCGATGACCCCAATTGTATTTATGAATCTAAATCCATACTTCATACCATAAGAAGATCTTGGATAAATTTTTAATACAAGGTTTTCTAATACTACAGAATTAGCACCTCTTATATTAGATAATTTACATTTAATACCTGTAGGTACTAAATATCTTAAACCAGGAATTGCATTGATTTCAAATGGGGAATAGAAATCATACCCTGCTGAGAATGGGGTAGATCTTCTAGGAAGTTCTACTGTATTTATATCGTAGTCTTCATCTTTAATATCTTTAGCATACACATAATTCCATAATCCTGGATTATTTGTTTTTAAATCTTCTAAAGCTCTTAACCATTCTTTTTTACTTACTCGTTCGAACATTGTTGTCTCCTTTATTAAATAATTATTCTATTAATAATTAGTATTAGATATCATCAATTGTAAAAGTGTATTATTTCAGTTATATACTATAGTAGTGATAATAGTATATAATAAGTTAAGGGCGTATATATTATTATCTAAAAACTTATACTCTAAAGGGCCCTTAACTTTAGAGCTAAGTCTTAATAGGATTTAATAATCCAGTAGATTTTACTATTAAGGCTAGAGAAAGAAATCTACTGGTACAATACTAATATGCCGAATAGAGACGGGGTTATGCATATTAGTAGAAAATGAATCTCCATGATTTCCCTGGATGGATGGAGCGTATTATACTAAAGACTAGAGACACGTCTACATGGTGGGTCGTATAATACGGATATTTCGACACCATGAAAAAATAAAGGATTGAGTGCACGCTTTCCTTTATTTTTTATTTGTTTCATCATATAGCATCATAGATAAAATCTTCTATTCTGAAATACTATATCATTTCAGTTATATACTATAATAGTGAAACACCTTTAAGGAGGAATGAATCTAAGAGAGGAGGTGTTATCATGCTTACTGTTTACGGTATTGACAAATGGCCTAAACCAACTAGTTTAGATCCTGAGTCCGAAGCTGATATTTGCATTTGGTAAATATAATAGCTTCGGACTCAAAAAGAATAAGCAATTTCCTCAAGCTTATTCTTTTTTTGTTTTAAACACAGGAATTCCCCATCCCAATTTAATGGGATGGGGTTGATTCCTATTAGGTGTAATAACCAGTTAAACGAATTTTAAAGGTTTTGTTACCTGGGGTACTATTGATAGGCGCATTGACGCGGAAAGATACAGTAGCAACATTTGTACCACTTGTTTCCACACGACCATTATTCATAGTACCTTTTAAAATACCTTCACCAGCAGATGCTGTATTAGCTGTAACCTTTTTAGATACGAAGCTAGAACCAGAGCCACCGATTTTTAACCAATCGGAATCAGCAGCAAGTTTGGTTTCGATCCATTTGTCACGAGCTACGTCTTCATTTGCTGTATTACCATTAGCATCTAAAACAGTAAGAGTACATTCACGAAGGTCAGAATGATCTTCAGTATCATTACCACGGTTATTCCAGATATTAACCACTAATGGAGTAGAAGGTTCTTGAGCTTTTACAGTACCAACAGACCAAGTGTCTACTGGGCTTGTATTGGCTTCATTATATAATGTAATTACTGGACCCAAATTTGCAGGCATGTAATTTACCTCCTATTATACATAATAACCATTAACACGAATTTTGTAAGTCTTAGTACCAGGTGTAGCATTTACAGGTACAACAACTTTCAAATTCACTTTACAGTAGTTTTGTTTAGATGATGTAGTATTTTTATTACCATCATTAACTGTTCCTTTGATAGTGAAATCACTAGCTGTAGTAATTGCTTCAGCTTGAAGGTGTTTACCATCAGAACCACCAACAGGTGTCCATGTAGTAACATTGCCATCAACTTTAGGAACGTTTACACGAACCCATTTACCAGCAACTAATTCACCATTGGAAGAACCGTCAATATCAAGGGCTGTAATAGTTACATCTTTTAAATCAGAGATAGCGGTAGAGCCATTGCGATTGTTCCATACATATATAGAGAAAACAGCAGATTCATTACTAGCTTGAACGACACCAGCGTCCCAGTTAGTGACAGATCTATCAGATTCGTCCATAATAGTGATACTTGGAGCTGCCATGAATGCACTCCTCCTTTCTTTTCAAAATATTATATAAGTGTTATCACATCTTATTTCTAAAGGGCTAAAACAATGCCTCAATAAGATGTCATCTGATATATAGGAAATATATTATTGGATGCTTACTTTGTCAACTGGAATATTTAAAATTTCTGAGATCATAGCCGCTTGTACTTGATTAACCCCACCAGCATTTTTATATTTGTTCCAGAAATAGTTATAAAGAATTCTATTATACTCATAAAGATTCCCAGTACCTCTACAGAAAGTAGATAAATTAAATCCTGCAAATTTTACTGGTTTTTCTAAAGCAGTGCAATCTTTAAATGTATTAAATGTAGTTTCATTATTATTATTATCAAGACCATTCCATACCAATCCATCTAAATGGATAGTACCTTTTACTTCTTTTAACCTAGTACAACCTGCAAAGGTTTCTCTTAGTTTTGTTAATGCTATCATATTAGCACCAACACTTGTTAAATCAACAGTTTCTAAATACTTACAGTCTTTTAAGAAGTAATCCATACTACTTGGAACAAAATTAGATTTTATAACAAGTCCTTTAAATGCAGACTGTTCAAACATGTGATCCATATTAGGTCTTGAACCATTTGTGAAAGTAAAATTCTCAAATGTCAGAGTTTGGTTTATTACTGGTGGTAATCCACGTATTCCACCACCAGTTCCAAAGAACATACCTTGCATAGAAGTACAAGACATAAAGTTCATATTTTTTACAATTCTCTCAATAGTAGCTAGAGATATAAAGCTTTCATTACTCCGAGTAGCACCTTTTGATACTAGATTTAATGCATCAGCAAAATAATCTGCAGATGATACATATACTATATTATCAAAATAATGCATTACTTTATTTTGATTTTCAGCAGACAATACTGATCTGCCAGTCTGATCTTGAAGATATAGTGGACTAAACTTCCATCTATCATTTCTAGGACCATCACCTGGCCAATCTTGAATACCTCGTATAACAGTTATACCCATTCTACTAAACCAATAATTCAAGTCTGTTAGTTTAATATTCATCATATATGTAGCCCATGCTTTATATTTTCTATCTATATGAGAAATAGTATATGGGTTACTACGTCTAGTCCTACTAGTACTTACTTCTGGAATTGTATCATCATCAATAAAGTAATTCTGAGCTTTATGATCAGGTAAATATGGGTCACCAGAAAGGGTCTCTTTATCTGCAAATAATTGCAAATCAAATTTAAAAGAAAGAGAGATAGAACCCTTTCTTTCTAATCTCTCTTTTTTATTAATATTATTCATAATATCTACTCAACGATCTTATATGTAATATCAGGTTTATCATCTCTTAGAGTATTTACATTAATAAACTCTGGTACGGTTTGAGTTTCTTTAAAGTAATTATCTTCTAATTGAGGATTTTTATAGATGGATTGATGTAGTGATTCATAGTTATTCAAACCAATGAATTTAATATATACAATTTGCTCACGATAGATATTTGTAATATAAGTGATAAGGTTAGGCATATGAAGATCTGTAAGATTATTAATATCTTCAATATATTCTTTAATCGAATTTGTAATATCATCCAATACAGAAGAAGCTTCTTCTTTGGATTGGAACTTAATTTCAAATTTAAGAGAAAGATTAATCTTATCGATATTAGATTCTTTATCAATGTTGTACATTTTAGAAGGTCCATAAGTATTAAAGAATTTATAATCAATACCAAATGAATCTTCTAATAAGAATGTGGCTTGTTGTATATATAATCTACGTTCATCAATCATTTCTACTAGCTTATTAATTCTTTCATTAGAATTGAGATAAGTATATCTTACTACAGGCATCTTATGAATTCTATATCCATAAGTACCAGCTTCTTCATCTTTACTTAAAGCGATATAAGAGTTATTGAAGTCACTGTAATCATAGAAGATATCCAAACCAGCATCACCAGCAGAATATACGTTTAATAAACTCCATCCATCTAAACCTGGAATTATATCGTCTAGATTTCCTTTCTTTTTATTAATCTCATAATTCTTACCATATTCTTTATCTTCTTTAGCAACAAAGAAGAATTTAACTTTTACGTTTGTTGGTAAGTAAGTACCTAAATCTTTACCATTCTTGATATTATGCATACCACTTGGCGAATAGATATAAGTATCTTTAGAAGAGATAATATCATTAAGTTTAAACTTAAATTGAAGATCATACTGATATCCATTTTGGTTATAACTTAATAGATTTGATTCTAGATATTTGAATGGATACTCATTTCCTTCACTATCAGTTCTATATAATACGGCGTATACTTTGAAATTCAATTCGGCAATAGTAACACCATCTTCTTCATATTTAACTAATTGGAAATCAGTACCAATAGATTGATAACAAGTCATATCAATCTTAAATGTATCATAATCATCATAATATTCTCTATGAGCATGAACTGTAGTTGCTACGAATTGAATAAGAGATGAATTATTTACATATTCAAAATATAGGGATCTGTAGTAATTTACTAGAGTCAAATAATATGACACATAGAATGGGCTTTTATTGATACACATTAAATATGGATTCATATATAAGAACCCATTATCATCCATGCTATTAATAGTAGCTTCATCATCAGCAGTTACATTCTTTATAGTTCCAGTAACTGGATCTGCATAGAATTTGGCCCCTGGTCTGATAATCATATTATTTTTATTATTATTAGAGAATACATCCGCATCAAGATCTGTAGTAATTGTATTAGTAGGAACAATATTGTCCCCATCTTTCATCATAAGATATACATAATACAATCTTTCAATTTGATTATGAACTTTTCTTAATAAATATAAACGACAATCATCTCTTTGAAGTGAGTTAAAGAAGTTATCTAAATCTGTATAAGTAGAAATAGATCCTCTAGATAATGCTTCAGCAGGGATTGCTTGTTTTAATTCATCTATAGTAAGTTTATCATCACCATATTGAGAATCTGATGCACTCATAAGAACTAAATACATACCCATATATGGATACTTATCAGACTTATAAGACATCAATTCTTGATATTGATTTAGTTTAAAATTACATTTACTACCAAGAGTTGTAAATACATGAACTGTAATTTCAGCATTTCTTCTTGGTTGGTTTTCTCTATTGAATCTTAAACGAATTGTCTTTTCATCTAGATACATGTAGTTGATGAAGTTCTTATTAGAATCTGTAGTATAGTCATATAAACCATCATAGATTGGTTCATAATATACGGCTTCTTTATAAGTACCATCATCTTGTTCTTCTGAAACCATTACATAGAAATATGCTAATTGATCTTCAAATGTGAAATTTAAGATCTTAGTTTCTAATGGGTTATTTACAATAATCTTTTTATAGATTTGAGTATGAGTAACCTGTCTGATAGTAGTCTTGATAGAGATCATTCTATCACCAGAGATATTCACAGCTCCAAGATATGGTAAATATGGATTAGTAACAGAAGATAGCTTGTTTGTATCTGTTAATTCATATGCTGCAGTATATACAACCTCACCAGTAGGAAGATGGTGACGTGTAACTATAATATCATAATCTAATACGTATGGATATTTTGTAGTTTCGCCAATATAGAATACATATTCTTTATCAATAACGAATTTGTTATTCTTCATATTGGCAACCATTTGAGATTCTGGTAAGTTGATGGTTACTTCAATCTGAGCAGGCTTTGCTGTAATACTATTAATACCTAAAGCCAATGCATGAGAGATTACGTTTCTTTCATACTTTGCTTTTGTAGGAATAGCTTCCATAGAATATTCAGAAGCCATAATAGCAGTATTTTCTGCCAAGTTACCAAAGATTGAAGATAGATAACCATAAACACCTAATACTAGAGTATCCTCTGGTATATCAATATACTTAGCTTTAAGACCTTCTATAAAGTCTGTTACTTTATAGATATCAGTACTAAGTATATTCGTAGTATAGTATGCCATGTCTTCTCCTGTCTATTATATTCATTTTATTAATTTGAAGATGGTGGTTTTACATTTACTCCTCTTCTAATATTTATAGGATCTAATGTATCACTATCACCAGCATATCTAGGAACAGATCTAGCTTCATCTGTACCCCATTTTAATAATGGTAATCTATAACCTCTCCAATCGGCTTCTTTAGGGAATTCGATATAAGGATAATCAACATTCTCACCAGAAGGCATTCCAATATAATCATCCCATAAAGGCGATTCATTATTTGGAGGGGCTGCTGTAGTACTTCCTTTTTTCCATAAAGAAACAAGAGAGTTAAAGTCACTTAAGATATTAGGCTCCATATCTTCAAAGAAGCCACTTAGTTTAAAACCAATAGTAACCTTTAATGGTCCAGATTGAGGAATTTCACTAAATGAAGATCTTGAAATAGATTTAGGGAATACACCTGTGAATTTAGAGAAGTGAATAATAGTTTCTCCATCATCATCTACTAAGAATCTAAATACACTCATATGAGAATATAGTATCTTATTAATAATATAAGATTTCTTAGGAGGTAGTAATCCTAACCAAGCTAACTGACGAGCTATATCGTAAGTCTTGAAATAGTTATAAATTTCTAAATATCTTGTATCTTCAAATTCTACACTAAAGTCAATGTTTTCATCAGAACTGATAGATGATTTAGGATATAGGATTCTAGACCCAAACATATTTTGAGCTGTTTCTAATTCATCTACTGCGATATCTGGAATATCGATATTAGAAGTCTTTCTATTGCTAAGAATTCTAACAAATGGACAAGATCTACCAGAGCTGCCATCTGATGCACCATAACATAAGTTTTCTAAAACTGTATATAGATAGCCATGAGAATATAGCCAATTAAAATATGGAATTTGACTAGCCTCATTAGATAACCAACCTGATTTAGATTTATCATCTGGACTGCCATCATTATATCTTAATATTGGAAGGTCTGGTTTAGTAAAGAATACATATTCTCTAGCCCCTTGAACATGATTAAATGGATCTATTCTTGGGAGTCTGTAGAATGTAGTCCAATACTTGAGATCATCTGGTTCATAAATGCCATTAGCTCTCATAGTCCTTCTCATCTCAGATTCATGAGATAGTACATCTGATTTCAATTTTACTATATCTTCATTATCATCATTAGCACGACCCCACATATGCATAGTAGCATCATCAGCTGTTGAATCGATGTTTTCTCTATATTCATCATCTCGTACTATTTCAATATAATCTCTAGGATTATTGGCCACTGTCTCACCACCTAAACAAAAAAATTACAAAATTTATTATACATATGTCGGAGAGCCTAGTATCTAATCAAGGCTGTAATGAGCTAATCCTATGACATTATCGTAATTATCTTCAGTGATAATTATATCGATATAATTACTCTTTATATTTTTCAGGAGGAAATATTTCATGCATGAATATAATACTCTATTATCTGAAATGGATATGGGTCCTTTGAAAAAAGTCTTATCCTTAATGGATTTAGACTTTGATGAATTAAAACGTGGTATTACAGGTACTGTAAAAGGTACAAATGATACTACAGGTTTTAAAATGAATTCAAACATTGCTAAAGAAGCAAAAGGTTTGACAGCTGTATTCCCTGTCCTTGTCAGTGAATCTGTATCTGTAGAACAAGCACAGATGATTGCTAAAGCTGCTGAACGTAAATATGTAGCTATGTTCCAAATGCTATTTGCAGCTAGCCAAATTACAGATGCCAAAAGTGCTCAATCTTATTTGAAAAAGTTCCATAATAATATTACATCTTCTCTAGATCTTAGCGATATGACTGTAGATGATGTAATCGACTTTGCAAACAAATTAGATGAAGAAGTACAAACAACAGCTTTGGATAATGCTCGTATTACAGAAGCTACAAAAGCTGTATTAGAAGACTTAGCATACAATGAAGACTATGTTAAAGTTCTTGCTGAAAATCTAAATCCAGTATCTTTGAATCATTACAAAGTTAAAACTGTATTTGGTGATTACAAAGCAACTCAAATCTCTGAAGCTAATGATGATACTTATACTACAACAGATAGTACGAAATCTAGAGAATGGGAAACTGTTGGTAATGATGGCAATCCTATTCATCATAGAAGAACTACTACTATTCGTAGAAATCCTATCAGCCCAAGAGACCAAGCAGCTACTATCAAAGATAAAACTACAACTCTTAAAGACAAAGCTGATATCATTACTAAACAAATTCTTACTACTGATATTAAGAAAGCCAATGAAGCTACTCCTAGCTTAATGATTATCAACTTTGTAACTCAAGCTGATGGTCGTGATAATGAAATCGTTAATACTGCAGTAATCGGTGTTAAATGTGTTATCCATTACATCTCTTCTTCTGAAATGATGAATCGTTTAGTATTAAAGAATACTGATCGTCGTGGTTTATTGAACTTCATTCGTGCCACTACTGGTGAAATCCAATTCTTCCGTGATTTCTTATTTGCTGTAGATAGAGCTAAGATTGATGCTGTTGCTAAATCTAATAAAGGTTCTAATTCTCGTATTTGGAAAATGTTGGAAATCCGTGCTAATCGTGCTAAGATGAATACTACTGCTCGTGCTGATAATTCTGCTTGCGCTGCTATTACAATGCTAGTAATTTCTAAAGCAGAAGTAGAAATTATTAAACAACATCACCGTTTAGATCTTTCCAAAGCATCTACTATGCTTTCTGTTATGAAAGGTTATAACTTCATTGGAGTTGCTGTTATTGATGAAGTAAATGAAAAGGTAGATTTCTTATACGATGATGGTACTAAGAACTTTGAAACTACCTCTTTCATGAGTCTTGAAAGAGAACAAGGTGCTGGTGAATATAAGAAAATGATTAATACATTAGTGAAAGGACGATAGTTAGAATGATTACTTATCAAGCTGGCATTAGACCTTTTAACGAAGATGATATGTCAAGTACTGTTAATACTCCTAACAGTATGAATCCTCCAAGATCTAATGGTACTGTGAATAATATTCCACCAAAAGAAACAAAACCTGCTAATATCAATTTTGATGATGGCGAAGGAGATGCTAATCCAAAACCAATTAACCCTGCTGGTAATGTAGCCTCTACTGTTAATATGGTTAAACCTAGTGCTCCAACTAATACGAATAACACTCCTAGCAATAATATTGCTAATCCCGCTAATCAAATGAATAATAATCCTAATAAACGTGCAGTTGGAGAAGAAGTTATGACAAAAGAATTTAAACAAATCGTTAGTGAATATATGGATATCACTGACTACAAAACAAATACACGTTTATATAATTTAGATGAAGCAGAACAAAATACTGTATTGCTTTCCCTTACAAATAAATTATATCAAATGATTGTAGCTAAAATTGATGATATTGAAAAGGGAGATATCCCTAAATCTCGTGGTGATATTACTCGCCTTCCTAAATATAATCAATTGAAAGAATGTGCTAAAACACTTACTAGTATCTTTGAACAATACAAAGAAGACACAGCTCCTATTAAAGTTATCGAAAATGCTATTGATAACTTGGAAGATAATTCTGATGTATTTGTTCAATCTTATATGGCTAAAGTAGACTTTGGTATCATGATCTATGAATCTGTTACTCTTGCAGTAATTGGTTCTTTATCTTACATGATTGCTTGCTGTATCGAATACGTTAAAGATCCTAAAAATGATGGTCTTACTATTGTAATGGATAAAACTGGTGTTGCTAAAGTAAAAGAACATTTGCTTTATGAAAACCTTGTTAAATTCAATGAAGCTTGCAGAACAAATGATATTGAAAATGCACTTCGTCCATTAATCAAAAATAGAACTCAAAACTTATTCGGTGTTGGTGGACTTGTATTGGTTAAAGGCCTCTTGATTGCTGTTCCTGTAATCATCGCATTGATTCCTTTGGTTAAAGACTTAGTATATTACTTCTTTGCTGCTCGTCAACGTGTATCTGTATACTTCGACATTCAAGCTGATTTGTTGGAAATGAATGCTAACGAATTAAAAGACAATCCTAATATCACTACTGATGCTGATAGAAAATCTGTAATTCGTAAACAACTTCAAGTTGCTAGAACTTTCCGTCAAATTGCAGATAAATTAGCTGTAGAAGCTAAGACTGCTGAAAATAAAGCAGATAAAGAAATCAAGAAAGATAATAAAAAATATCGTATTGATGATGTAGAAACAAATCCTGCTGATGCATCTGATGGTCCTTTATTCTAAGGAGGTAATCAGATATGTTAGTACTTGGTAGAAAACCAGAAAAGACAGCGTTAGAAAAAGATGAATTTAATATCGATTGGATGCTTCAAGGTCCTGAAGTGACTCTTGAAATGAAAAAAGATATTATGGATTCTCTAGCTGATTATCAATTCAAAATTCCTAAGAACATCGTTTCTTATATTATCTCTCATTATAACTATTCTCCATATAGTAAGAATAAATTTGATGCTAATGAACACAAAGGTATTCAATTTAAATATTTCTTAGATTTTGGCAATCCTATGAGCTTAACTTCTAAAGAAAATGCTTATAGTTTATTTAAGTATTTCCGTAATAATGAAGATAATATCGAAGGTATTTCTCCTTTCGAAGAATACGATTTATATCCTATCGCCACTACAATAAACGATGGATTGTTATGCACAGATTCTAAAGGTGTAATTCATTTATACTATTTAGATTCTGATGAAGTTGTTAAGGTTGCTAATACATTCGATGAATTTTTAGCAAGCTTGTATATTAGTAATGAATGCTAGCAGGAGGAAATAGAAACTATGTTTAAAAGAGCTCCTATGAGCACAGCTGAGTTGATTAAACGTAACTTAGAACAACAAGCTCTTAAAGAAGAATCTATTAATCTTTATCCTGATACAGATAAAGATCTATTAGATAATTCTGATTTATATAAAAAATACACCAAAGCGCAAGATAAAGCTAAACTTGATAAAGATCTTGTTAGCAAATTCTCTGAAGCGGTAAATACTAAATTATTAGAATGCTGCTTGTACCAAGGCATGCTTAAACCTGTTTTAAAAGAACAGTTCTGTAATTCCCATGAAAGAAAACTTGGTAAAGCTTTGGTAAGAAACTTTATTCAAGAACATGGTGCTTTTAAATTAATTGAGTCCTTTAAAGACAAAAGCTGCTATTTGAATGAATGGTATGAAGCTATCAAAGGTTATCATACTGCCATGATGAATGAAGCTAAAGAAATTGCCCAAGAAGGTATTCCTGAAGCAGAAATGTTTGAAATCGAAGATGATACAATTAAAAACTTTGTATTCGATACAAAGAGCATCATTCCAAAAGATATCACTAAAATGATTACTTCTCGTGTAGAAGATGCTGTTAATGATTTCATCGATCAAAACAAAAAACAAAAAGAAGAAATCAAGAAAGTATATGAAAAGGCAAAAGAAAAGGTAGCATCTTTAAAAGATACTATCGATCCTAATGACCCTAGCTTCCAAGATTTCAATGGCGACCCAAATACAGAATTAGATCCTAAATATGGCGATCAAGTTCAAGAACAAGCAATGGCTATGGTTCGTGGTAAACAACGTGCTTTCCGTGAAGAAGCTACTTCTGTATTTAGCATCTTAAGTAAAAATACTTTAGAAACTATTCATAGAAATCAAGCTATTAAAGAATCTTACTCTGTTGGTATGACTGGTAGATTGGATTTCCAAAAAGCTATCAATGATACAAAGGTAATGTATTCTTTCTTAGAATGCTTGAATACTATGGGTATTTTAAGTATCAATGAAGAAAGCTTATCTGCTCTTCTTAATGATATGAAAAAATCTATTCGGGAAGAAAACTCTGTTACCAATATTGCACCAACAAATCCTGCTGATGCAAAAACTCCTGGTGGTACTATGACAGTTAATACTAACAATGCTACACCAGCTCCTCCTCAACCTACTGCTACATCTACATCTAGCGGTACTGAAGGAAATACTTTAGCAAGTAACCCAAATAAATAAAAAAAAAATAAGAGTAGAGTCGTAATGACTCTACTCTTAAATTTTGTTAACTATGTAACACATCCATGATTGCTAGCTCTTCTTCTACTGAAGCGTTAACTTCTTCATCGGATAATTCTATGCCAGCCATTTCTCTTGCTCTAGAGGCCATACCTCTTTCTTGAGCTTTTTTATTTTGCCATCTTTGCATAAGTTTCCTTTGATAAATCAAAGGATTCTCATCAACAACGATAGGTTTATCAATAAGCTCAACAAGTAGTTCTTTTAGCATAATATACTACCTCCTTTCAATTTATCAAAGTAGTTCTTACTTTAAAGTATATTATAAAAGACCAGAGATTAGCTTACTAGTCTCTTCAGCTGCATCTTTGGTATTTCGCCATTCTTCGAATGCACCAATTGCTTTGTCAGCTACATAGATACCTGCTACAGTGCCAACACCTGCACCAATGCCGATTACGGCACCTTCTACAAATGCATCTTTAAGGCTCTTTTCTTCTTGTTGAGTATTGCCTGCTTCTGCAATTTTAGCACCGATTAAAGCTTCTAATTTGTTAACTTGTTCCATTTGTTCTGCCTCCTGTTTTTCGATTTTAGTTTCATTAATTTGATCAAGTTGATCTTGCTTTACCATTTTAGCTTCCTCTTCTTTCTTAGCTTGAATACTTTGTTCTAATGCTGCCTTTTGTTCAGACCCCATGGCTTGTGGGTTTTGAACTTCTACTTGTGCAATTGTTTGTTGCACAGGTTGCGGCTGTTGAATATTTTGTTGTTGCCATTGTTGTGGGATTTCCAACGCAGGATTATTCAAACCATTATTCATCCCATCAGGAATAAGGTCTTTAATATCCCCTGTGAATAGCATTGGTTTAGCAATGACATATTCTTTTTCTTTCTTAGAGGAATCCTGCGTCGTTTCCTCTGCTACAGGTGTTGTTACTACTTCTTCCTTTACAGGTTCTGTAGCAACTGTTGTTTCTTGTTGTGCAACTGGTTGTTCTACAACTACTTCAACTGGAGTTTCGATAACTACAGGTTCTTGTTGTTGCACTGTTTCTTTTGCAAAAACCTTTTTATTTCTGCGTCTGCGTGTTGCCATTTTGCAACTCCTTTCTTGCTTATAAAAAAGCATAAACTTTAAATAGACTCTCGTCTAGAAATCCCTCTACTGGATTTCACTATTATAGTATATAATTATAACCAATTTTAGAATAGGTATTTTGGCACAATTATATGGGTAAGGGAACTTAATCCCTTACCCTCTATTTTAGATATTGATTAAATAAGTACCTTTAGCTATTTTGCTGCAAGTAAATAAGAATCCGAAGTTACTTGCATTCGATAAATATCTGAGTTCCTGAGCATCTAAATCCCCATACCCATAAGAACTTATTAAGCTACCAATACAATTATTAATAATGCCAAATATTGTATTATCATTTTCTTCTTTTGGATATAGATAAATATAAAAGCTATGAGTCAATGGTTCCTCAATAATTTTATATTGGAAATATCCATTCTTATAAAAGTCAGAAGAGTCTAAAATAGGAATTATATTATCGGCTCTTAGAATATTATTTCTAAGAAGTTTGATTTTAATAGAAGTGCACAAATTAAGATTATTAGAAAAAATATCAGCGGCGTCAATATTAACCAATCTACCCATTACTTTAACATCCATCCTTTTTTAAATAAATTCAAATTATTCTCCAAAGAATTTAATGTCGTTTTGCCCCAATCGTTTAGAAATAGATTTGTATTGATATTTGTTATATAGCATATTCATATACCTTAGAGTTATTTCTATTCTAGGAAGCTCAGAATAATATTTATTAAAACTTGAGCTTATAACAATAGAATCATCTATCCATATATTACCATTATACATATCAGAATATTTCTTTTCCACATTATCAAAGTCAGGTTTGGATAAAGGTCTTATCATTCCCATCTCTGCTAACATTTTTTCTTTAGTATTAAAAACGTTAGGTGTTTTAAAATATGCATTGTAATGTACTTGGCAAGGAGTATAGATCAAAGACTCTAAAAAATCGAAGTCTTGAGTAGTTTTAAATTGCTTCATAAATTGTCTATCAGCAGCACCAGTAATAGAATATACTTGTATAAACCCAGGATTGGATCTTGCATTAGAAAGAATATTATTCCCCTTGCTTTTTATAAACCTAGCTCTAGGTCTAGGACTTCCTTCTGGATTTTCATATATTACTACATATAGCTCTGGCATATAATACATTTGTTGAAGCATTTGATTTCTAGTATTAATAATTTCATCCATTTTAGATTTATTTATTTTATATTTGTCGATCATCCAAGAAAGTCTCTCTTGATAATCCCTTGGAACTTCAGAGTATTTCTCTTCATAGATTTTTGCTTTTTGTTTCCTAGTCTTTATTTTATCTCACCTCCTGGAATAAGACAAGATTACTTAGTAGTAGCCTATTGTATAAAAAACAAAAAAAGAAGAGTATACTACGTTTGTAGTATACTCTCATTATTCTATCTTAATACGTTCCCATATTCATCTAAGGTAATGCCTCTTCTTATCAAGGCCTCTGTAACTAATCTATCTAATTCTCTCTTATTAGCTAACAACAATTCTAATTCTCTATTCGTTATCGCTACATTTCTTCTAACTGTGTCAGAATACATATAAAGAGCTGCTGCTCCAAAGACAAATCCAATTACAAAAGATGAATTCATAATCTGCTCCAATCCTATTTAAAATATTATAATATCATAATTATAGTATATAAATATAGGTTGGATTACATAATGGAACCATTACCAGATTGGTTGCCACCCATGTTATTCCAAGCAGCATAAATAGAACCTAAAGCTCTTGACCAAGTATGAACTAATCTATCTTTTACCGTATTAGAACCAAGACGTGTTAACCAATATAGTTTTACATATCTAAGCATATTAGGTTCTGCAATATTGATACCGCACATATTAGCTAGGTAGTCTAATTGTGCTGGATTGCCAATCATATCATTATCGCCTTTACCAGTAGCCATAGACATAACGTCATATAAGTCTTTAATAGATAATTGAATTGTAACTTGAGTAGGTAATCCATCTTGGGTCCAACCTTGTAAATCACCACGTTGAATAGAACAGTTTGTAATAATACCCATATCTACATGGAACATGGATTTATAAAATGCACGGATTAAGAATGGGGATACATAAGTATTATCACCAGCAGATCTAGGCATAACAAATCCTAAGATATGGCAAAGTGGGACAAATATATTTAAGTATAAAGATAATACATCACAATCTGGAGAATCTAATTTTATAGTAATATCATAAGATCTCATGAAGGATGAATCAGCCCAGATTTCTGGGAAGAACATCTTACCACCAGCCATCATTGTATTAACATGTTTCCACATAGAACCAAGAATACCAGACATAGAGCTTGTATCACTAGATCCTTTTTCTAAGTCTGCTTCTGGTTTGATAGCAGCTGTATTCATTAATCCAGATGCACCACCTAATAAGAAATTAACCTCTCTAGCCATATCAGATACTTGGTTAATCTTACTTGCTAATTGAGATTGTGTAGTACTATTAGAAAATGATTCTTGTACTTGAGTTTCAGAGTTGATATAGAAGGATACAGAACCTCTATGATATCCAGCAAATGGATGCTGAGATGCTAAACCCCAGTCAAAGTTACCAAGCTTATTCTTTTCACCATTAGCACCATACTCTATTTCTACATCATTGATATTTAATAGAGATGCTACAGATCTACACATTTGATTTACAGCAAAGAAATAATCTTCTGGAGTTGCTTTAAAGTTATAATATCTACCAGATTGGTTTACTAGTTTATTTACATCAGATTCTTTTACTTCACCATGATTACTACTAATAGCAGAAACGATTTCTTTTTGAATCTTTGCTTTCTTATCCCCTTCATAACCTTGAAGGAAATTAGCCACACCTGCTTGTAAAACCATAATAGGTGCTCTACCAACAATCTTTTGAGCAAACTTTCTACCAAATGCTGCATCATTGTTAGTATTATCAATCCTATTATCGCATATAGGCATGAATTGATATGGCATACCAAATACAGTTCTGATATTTTTGATTGTCATTTTATTCATATTAGTAATAAAATTATCAATAGCATTAAAAGCACTAGTGAATCCTGCTTTAAATGCTTTAATATCATTCATGAAATCTTTATACTGTAATTCATTTGATACTTTATTGATATCCACATCTTTAAACTTACCATCTTTATTCTTATAAGAAAATGCTCCTAAAGCAACACGGTAAGTTTTACCATCACTATCTTTAATATTAACGTATCCACTAGGATCTACTGAAGATACTTTAAATGTAGTATTATCAGTTTTAGCAGAATCTGGAATATCTTGCCCATTGATATCTTTCTTTGCATCTGAGTTGATCTTAACTACTGTTCCTTCAAGATCGATATCTTGATCATCATTATTTTGTTTATCAGAACCAGCAAATGCTTGTAGATTCAATCTAAATATTTTTTGTCTTAAGATTTCTTCATCTACATCAGCCATTTTGGTTAATCTATTACTATTTAAAACGTATCTTCCAGAAATAGTTTTTAACCAACCATCTTCCTCAGATACAACTTCTATAGTCTTTCCTTTATCTATACTATTCACAGTAGTACTAGAAGCAGATGGTCTGCTTTTAATTAATACTGGAGCGTTTACTTTGTATAATTCAAACATTTTTATCCTCCTAATTACTAGGTTATTACAAAAATGTCAGGGATAGCATTTCTGCTATCCCTGTGTAGTTTATCTATTAGCAATACTGTTCATATTGTCAATAATTGATTGATAGTTACTAATATCTGTCGTACCGACTCTATTGAAGTTGCCTTCTACACCTGCACCCGCACCTACACTAGAAGCTGCCATTGTGGCAATAGTAGCTCCAGATTGAGGCATGCTCGCTGCATTTATATTAGCCTTAATACCTTTATCAGCAAAAGTATTTGCTAATTGAACGATAGCAGATAATAATTCATTAGTTTTAGCTTGTTCTTTAATTAGTTTATCTAACTTAGCACTTAAACCAGGATCTGCGGCAGATACAGAAGCAGCTTGAGCAGCTCCTCCTACTGCACCACCAGTTGGTGCTCCATTAGTATATTTAGGATCTTTAGATAATACAGCAATTGCCTGCTCTTTACTCATGTTTTGAGTATTCACTAAGTAATTGATATCATTATCAGAATATGGTATTCCATTAGGTCCAACTCCATTAGGAGCATCAACTTTAGCAACTGGAAGATTGAAGTTAGAGGATTTCAAATTATCTAGATATTGTCTACCATAGGATTTGATATTCCCCCATGCATTAGAACCAAAGGTTTTAATACTACCCAAAGCATTGGAAGCTAGGTTTTTAAACATAGAACCAAAACCTCTACCGAAGTTAGAAGTTTTACCTCTACCGAATCTAGAAGCTGGAGATTTAGGAATTTGGTTATGTAATCCATAAGAACCTTCATCAATACCTCTATTGGAAGTATAATCTACTTTGATACGAGTGCTACCTCTACCATATTTAGATATACTCATGAATCCAGGAGTGTTTGCAAAGGAACCATATTTTCCTTTACCGCTACTACCAGAACACAATCCATCGATAGAATATTGACATGGGTCAACTGCACCATCCATACCAGCACAGTTTCGATCACTAGTTACAGTATAATGCAAATGTGGACCAGTACTTGCACCTGTATTACCAGATTTTGCAATGATTGTACCAGACTTAACACTATCACCTTTAGATACACATTGTTGAGACAAATGGGCAAATAAGTGATACATATCTTTGCCATCTTTTACAACAACAAAGTTACCATAACCAGATCCAGGACCGCCTTGGGAACCTACATCATCTACAACACCATCTACTGGAACAGGAACTGGAGTTCCTTCATCAACACCAAGGTCAATACCGTTATGATTTGTAGAACCTACACCACCAGGACTTACACGAGGTCCGAATGGGGAAGTAATAGGAGCATTACCCATACCTGCTTGAAGTGCAGCTGCTGCAGAACCAGATTGAGGAGTAGCTACAGAACCAGCACCACCAGATAGGGCGCCACCACTAGATCCTCCTTCTTTATTAGTATCCATTCCTAAGATACTACTAAATGGATTTTCATCGCCAAATAAGAATTTGAGATTATTACCAAATACTTTACCAGCAGATCCTAGAATAGATGCACCTAAAGCTTTAGTCATTTTAGATAAAGGAGAAGCAATCCTTTCAGCCATGCCACTGATTCTACCAAAGAAGCCTTTACTATAATCAGCACCAGAAGAAGCTGGTTTTGAAGCTGGAGTTTTATTATTGCTATTAGTACCTTTAACATCGAATGCTTGAGTCATAGTCTTAGGAGTTTGAGGTTTAGCCAAAATACTGTTAGTAACAGCAGGGAGTTTATAAGGATTATTAATATCTACTTTCTTAGTAGGATCCATGGATATACCAGCAATAGTTGCAGGAGTGGCTGTATCTAGTTTGAATTGGTTACCCATACCAAATCTAGCTCTGATATGTTTACCCTTACCAGAAGAAGAAGCTATATTACCTTTACCTACCAAAATAGCTTTAGCAGAAGCAATACGTCTTGGATAGCTTGCAGTATCTCCAGATACTTCAAAGCCTTTTTCCCAAGTTACTACAGCATCTTCAATAGATTGATTTGCCATAGCTTGAACGAATTGATTGTAATATCCACCAGGACCTATTTCAGACCATAGATATTCTAATTGAACTGAGAGGTCATCCCATTTCTTACCTTTAGATTGAGCTAATTGATCTAATTTAGTAGCACGTTCTTGATACCATTGACAAAGGCCTTTAGCACCAGAACCAGAGTTTACAGAAGAAGGATTGTATCCAGATTCTGCTTCGATATTACCACAAATAGCAGCTGCTTGAATATCATTCAAACCTTTAGATTTTAAGAAATCAAAGATTTGTTTTGCATTAGCTGCAGCATCTCCAGATACAGCATTATTAGAGCCGTCAGAAGATCCAGAGCTAGATGGAGCTGTTCCGAAAGATAATGCATCTCCTAAGATACTTACTGCTTTAGAAATACCGCTTAAGAAACCAGTAGCACCAGAACTTCCTGAAGAAGAACCACCTGTTGCTTTACTTGGTTTACCAGGATCTCTTTTACCAAATTTAGATTGATCAATTAGAGTCATATTTGGTTTGCCAGAAGGAATAGCAGATAAAGCTCCACGCATAGCATTTGCATATTCAGTAAGATCTGCACCAAAGTATCCATTTTGTTTTAGACGAGATGCAAAGTCATCGACGTCTTTAGATCCACTTAATGGAGGTGTAGTACATCTATTACAATACCATGCATAGTATTCTGCCCATTCTTCTTCATTACCAAAGTGCATATAGTAGTTTCCGCCATCTGGTTGTTTATCCTTAGGATCACCAGTTGGTTCGTTTTGAGTCATACCACCGAAGTTGTAGTTTTCTACAGCTAATTGAGAAGAGAAGTTTCCTGATTCATGATACCATTGAGCAAATACTAGTTTTGCATCGATACCAGTCTTAGGAGCAACCCAGTTAGCTAATGCCCACATCTTATCAGCAGATATACCACCTCTACCATATTTGAATTTACCTGTACCGAAATGGAAGTTATTAGGTCTCAAAGAAGAAGTACCTTTACCATATCTTACAGTTTTACCAGAACCATATCGTTTAGATCTAGCACTGATAGCTACAGTAGATTTAGATAGGATATCATTTGCTTTATATACTTTATTAGGTTGACGAGTTTCTGGGTCTTGAACAATAATATTTCCATTATTATCAATACCAGTAGCTGTAACATAATGAGGATTTTCAGCAAATGGAGTTCTATCAGATTCACCAGCGTTATCTTGACCCATTAATACAACAGGATTGCCTGCTGCTAGAGATTTCTTAATAGAATCATTATCGTAAAGATTGTCTGTTTCCATACCAGCTCTACTCATGAAACTATTAAAGAATTCAGGTCTAGTACCACCGTTAGTTTCTTTGAATCCTCCTTTGATAGCATATTGAGCAGCCATACGAGGATCTACATCAACACCAAGAGAGGATAAAGCATTTACAGCAGATACAGGACCACATCCAGAGTCTGCCATAGTTTGTGCTTCAGAGTCACCAGGTGCATTAAATGGCATAGAGTATTGGCTATCTAATTGAGAGTAGAAATTGCCTTTACCATATTTAGAATGTTTGCCAGAGCCTCCACCATATCCGAAGAAGTTCTTAAGCGAAGTACCAGCTTCACCAAGAGCACTTGCAGCTTTGTCTTTGAGTTCTCCTGCTTTGTTTCCTAAATATTCTAAATTATTACTAATGCCGTTTTTGACGTAATTATAGTTATTTATAATACCATCTTTAGCAGATGTATATAGGTTAGAAGCGCCAGTCTTAAGAGCATCCCATGCCTTACCAGCTTGGTTCTTAGCCCACTCTAAGTTGTTACCAACAAAGTCTTTAAACTGTTGGCCTTTTTCTATTACTTTAGATACTACAGATTGAGCTCCAGTTTTAGCACTGTCGATCATCTTACTAAAAGTATCTTTAGCTTTGTCCATATTATCACTTAGAGAAGAAGTTTGTTCATCTTTTCCTCTAGGTTTCTTTCTTCTTAGTTCATCAAGTTCTTTTTTACCAAATCCAAATGCAGGACCTACATATTCAATACCCATTTCCAATACAGCATCTTCTGGAATGATGATACCAAGGATTGGGATAGCAGAACATAATGCAGTCACGATACCAGCTACAATTTTCATACCAGTAGTAGAAGTACCTTCAGAAAGTTTTAGCATTTCATCTGCAGAATTATAACCATGGTAGAAGTCGGAAATTACACCAGTAACTATAATAGCAGCAGATACAATAACACCAATACCAGTAGAAGCAGCCACTGCTTCGGCACCTTGTCTCATAAGCTTAGTAGCAGCACGAGCAATGTTTGCTGGTTTAGCAGCTCTTTCTAAAATCTTAGCACCGAATCCTTTTAAAGCTTTTGTAGCTTTTGCAGGAAGTACAGATCCTAATTTATCAGATACCTTTGTAATACCGTCTTTTAATTTGGATAATAAAGCTTGAATAGTAGAACTTTGAGTTTCTGCTTTTGCAGCAGTTTTGCTAATATCAGTACCAGCTTCTTGTGCAAATCCTAAGGCTTCTTTACCTTTAGAAAATACTTTACTAGCACCACTTCCTATAGCACCCAATGCTTTAGAGTCTATAAATCCATGATACATATCGCTTGGAATAGAGGAGAAATCTCCATTAGCAATATCATAAGCAGCAGCACCAGCGGCACCCATCTTACCAATACCACCACCTAGTTTGGAAACTAATGCGGAAGCACCAATAGTTGCACCGATACCACCAAGTATACCACTTAAGCTTTGGCTTTCTTCAACTTGTGGAGATGGAACCCCATCATTGATTTGACCAGTAGTACCAGATGTAGCATCATCTATATCATGAGCAGAAGCATTACCCATAGTACCATAACTCAAAGCTGCCAATCCAGCTAAAGCTGCACCGACTTTTCCTTTACCTTTGAATTTAGTAGCTAATCTAGATAAGAGTCCTGGTTTAGCAGATTTGGCAGCAACTTCTTGTTCAGCTCTTGCTAGACCAGCAAGTTTGGATTTAACTTGACCACGTTCTGTGACGTATTTCTTAACAGCATCAGATTGATACATAGAAGCTGCTTTCTTTGTAGCTTGTTGTTCAGCTATTTTAGCAGCTTTATCTTTAGCCTTTTTACCTAGAGTGGAAAGTTTTCCACCAGCTTTACTGAAGATATAATCCCCAACTGCTTGACCGCCTACATCAAAAGCAAAGTCTCCAAGATCGAAATCTTCTCCATTTGCCATTTTGTAAGCTTGCATAGCAGCTGCACCACCAAGATAACCAGCACCTTTACCAAATCTCTTTCCTAAGAATCTATTAGCAGCAAAACTACCTAGACCCATAGAGAAATCTCCTGGTAATCCTTTTAAGTTTTCTTGAGCAGCAGCTTGATCTCCAGTAACTGTATTATATAAATAACCTAGCCCATCAAATAGACCATAACCAGCTATACCACCTAGCCCTTTAGAAGCACCAGATTTTAATAACTTACCTATTTTACTTTCTGCACTTCCTAAAGCAGAGTTTCCTTTTCTGGAAACATCTTTACCAAAGTCTTTAACTTTGTCAATGAGAGATCCTGCTTTTTCAGTAGCTCCTTCAGGTAATAAACCTTTGCCTAAAGTTTTAGCTGTATCCCATACATACTTACCTAAATCTTTGATACCTTCTTTAACGGCAGTCTTAATTTTAGGACCAATTTTTGCTAGAGCTGCAGCTATCATAGGACCTAATATTGGAAGAGAAGCTAATCCACTAAGCATTCCACTAAGTGGACCAAATAAAGAATCTAATAGACTTCCGCCTGCTTTCTTAACTGTTTGACCAGCTTTAGAAGCACCGATCCTTTCAGCGATTCTTTCTAATGCAACAGTAGATCTTTCTTGCAATTGAATCTTGTGTTGGTTCTTAGCATTGATTTCTCTATTGTGTTTATTAGGAATTTCCATCATTTGACCATCTGAAGAGGAGATAGCATATTCTTTAGTATCACCATCTGCAGTAGGAACTGTAGTTATACCATTCTTACCAGCAGATGCACTCATAGATGAAGCACCTTTAGAACTGCTCATATTAGCACCTATAATAGATGCTGCAGATAATGAGCCCATATCTTTAGCTATTTCATCTTTAGTTCTCATATCGGTAGCTTTGGAAGAAGGGGATACTTTAACCTCTTCTAAATCATCAGATTTTTTATCTCCACCACCAAATAAGCCTCCTAGTAAACCACCTTTAGCAGCTGCCCCACCAGATCCACTAAATAAACTTTTAGTAGCTCCAATAATACCACCAAATGCATGGTCTTCAATATCATTAGCATTTATTTTCTTACCATGCCAGATTTTAAATGTTTCTCTAGCTCCTGGAGCTAAATGCATTTTCTCAGCTAATCCAAATGGTAAGAATGCTTTACTAACAGTAGGAATGATAGCATTGGTAAAGTTTTGTAAAGCAGTTAATACTTCACCTTGACGTTTATCAATTTTATCATTAGCTTTTTCTAGTCTATCAAAGAAACCTTTACCTTTTTCATATAAGGCACCGTAGAAACCTTGTTTAACGGCATCACTCATATCTTTAACCCCACCGTTACCAGTAAGGAAGCTATAGAGTTGAGTCATGTCTTTATTATTAGGATTATTATCTTCAGCTTCAGTTTCATCTAATCTAGCATTTAAAGACATACCTTTTCGTTTTTGTAATTCATTGACACGGCTGCCTAATACTCTGGCAATTGCTTCCATTTCTTTAACAGCATTATCATCACCTCTTACAACTCTGAGGTATAATTCTCTAAAGTCTTCTTTAGAAATAAGAGGTTCTTCAACCCCCATAGTTAAGCCTTTATAAACTTTATCAGCAACTTTATAAATAGCTGCTTCATTGCCTTTATTAAATACTCTTGCTGCTTCTTGAGCTCTTACAGCTTTCTTTTCTCCAGCTTTAAGAGTTTGAACAAGAGATTTATATTGTTCATCTGTTAATAGGTCGCCATTTTTGGATTTAAATTTAGCAAGCTTATCAAGAGCACCTTGAACACCTTTACCATTTTTAAATTCATCAATGATTCCTAATGCATTGAGGTTTACAGCACCTCTAGTTTGTTCTTGAATTTGATCTGCAGCTGCTCTAAAGTCAGCATAAGATTCTTTAGTAGCTTTATTGAGATAATAGTCTTCGCCACGATATTTTCTATTCTTAGCAAAGTCTACAACGTCATTCAGTTGAGCTCTAGCGGCATTAATACCAGCATAATTACCAGTACCAACATCAGCCATCATACGAGTTACGTCTGCTACATTACCTTCCAAACCATTTTCTTGAATGAATTTGATTTGTTCTTCAGTACTACCAGTACCATAACCTTTTTGAATGAGTCGTCTATTAGCCCAACCACCAACTTTATTTTCTAGACCTTTAGCAAGTTTACCTGCTCCTTTGGCTACTTTCTTAGTAAACCACTTAGTCATATTGAATGCTTTTGTTCCGATACCTAGTTTATCGAAAAGCTTTTCAAAGAATAAGCCTGGAGAATCAAGTTTGCTCTTAATAAAGTTAGTAATAGATTTAGCAGATTGCAAACCATATACACCAATAAGTTTAGTTACAGGTTTTACAGTATTGAATATAGGTTTGATCATGTCGTCTCTTAACCATCTACCCATATTCTTTTGAATATCTTGAAGAGTCCATTTAAGAGGATTAGTAAAGTGGCGTCTGATAGCACCAGCTAAACCACCACGTCTTACACCGTTCTTATCCTTGATACCAAGCATAAGTTCTTCAAATTTATCAGTAGTAGAAATAATGCCTAAACCAGCACCTAAGATAGAGTTACCCAAGATACCGAAAGGACCAAGAACCATTGTGCCAATAGTAGCTGCTGCTACTCTAGGGAAATGTTTCTTAATAAGAGCTTTACGATCTTTATTTAATAAACCTCCACGGTCACCAAATAAGAAATCATTCAAGTCTTTATTATTTTTTACTATAGAAATACTTGCACCAAGCATAGCACCGCCCAAAGGACCGAATGGGAGTACTAAACCAGATAGTGCACCTACTGTACCATATTTTTTAGCATCTGGCATATACTTAGCTAAAGTATCTTGCCATTTCTTAGAGATGATACCTTCTTTATGAGTAACATTACCTTTCTCATCAACAATATCTTTACCAAATACTGTTTCTTGGAAAGTTTTACTATTTTTGATTACATTAATGGCAGAACCAGCTAATGCACCAAATAAAGGACCACCTAATGGGAATATAGTACCAAGAACAGCACCAGCAGCACCGCCTTGTACACCAGCACCCATATTCTTTTTAGCAAAGTCATTAAATTGAGAAGCTGCTTTTCTAGGGTCTATACCAAAAGCTTGTTCTGTGAATGTCATTACTGGATCTATACCGATCGCACCAGATACTCTTCTTGTAGCTCTTTCTATTCCTCTAGTAAAGAAGTTTCCTTTATTTTTAAGCTTAGCCTCTGTAACAGCTTGTTCATGAGCTCCAAGTTGTTCAACAATTTCTAAATCACTAGTACCACCTGCATGGTGTCCTATATTAGAAATCAATCTACGCTTGAAGTCTTTCTCTTCGGATAATTGTTGTCCTAAGTTAACACTATCTCTTTCAGGATTGAAAGGATTCATATTAGCAGGGATAACTAATTCACCTTTATGAAGAGTAGTTAGAGTTACATTACCTTTAGAAGGATTAACATATTTAATCCCACTAGCATGGTGTTGAATACCACGTTCAGCTTCTGCTAACTTAGCAAGTCTAGATTGTACTTTACCTCTTTGAGCAACGTATTGATTAATAGCATCGGAATTGTACCTTCTACCACCGATTAAATCATCGATACCAAAGAAGTGAGCTGCTTCCATACCGCTACTTTGAACGGCATCTTTAGCATATCCATATAATCCTTGAACACCTTGTTTAGCATTTTCTTTAACGAAGTTTGCACCGCGTCTAACCTTAGCTTTAGCGGCTGCTATACCTCTATCGATATCAAAACCAAACCAATCTTTAGCAAATCCTTTGATTTTATCAGGAAGAGTTTTTGCTAATTTATCTCTAAGCTTACCTAAGATATCGTTAATTTGTCTATTAAGGTTATTAGTAATTTCCTTCATATCATGGATCATTACATTGAATAAACCTTTTACAGGTTTACCATCTTTATCCTTGATATTAGTATTCTTACCGAAAAGCATATCATGAATAAATTCATCAGCACCAGCAATTACTGTTGTAAGCAATCCTGCAGGAGCTTTGAATATACCTTGTACACCTTGCTGAATAGTCTGTAATTTATCGCCAACTGTACTAGACTTAATTACATCGTCTAAGAAACTAGTTGCTTTATTACTAAGAGTATCAGCTAATTTACCTTTCCTTTTAGTTCTATCTTTATATCCTTGACCATGGAGAGCTTTCATAGCATTTGTTAATTCTTCATCTAAAGAATTAGCTACGTCTTTACTCATACCACCAGTTGTAGTAGATTCTACTACAGAGGACTTAATAGATTTTTCTTTTTGTTTTAACTGTCTAGCAAATGCTTGATCTAAAGCAGTAATAGGATCAGCTTTTCCACCTCTCCTACGCCCACCACCAAGACTTCCAGCACCAGATGCAATTAAGTTTCTGATATGGAATAATTCTTTATAAATATTATATTGGTAATCGTATAAAGACATACCATATTTATCTTTATATCTTGCATTTGGTGGTATAAAGTTACTAGCAATATATTCACCACCAATAGAAGTTTTGATACTACCATTAGTAGCTTCATGTAATAACCCTTGACCAGAAGCATAAGTATTTTCGACCATTCTTGATTTAGTAGCTAAGCCACTACTAATCTTACTTTGTAACTGACCTAATTGACCAGATGCTCTAAACATATTCATCACAAGATCAAAGGTTTCTTGAGAAGTATCTTTGCTCTTGTATTGATTATCTCTATTTTTGTATTTGGTTAATACTCTTTCTATATCCCTTGGATTGAAAGTACCATTCTTCCAAACACCATCCATCAATTTATTAGCTACAGAAATGATCTCTTTTTTACGCTTGTTGTATTCTTGCTTATCAGAAGTTCCTAGATCACTATAAACAACCGCATTTGCAATAGACTCTCTGAGTTTTTCAAATGCTTCACGTTTTAATTGTGTATCCATATGCTTCTGAACATTAGCAGCAGCAAGTTCAGTAGTCCATCTACCAGTTTGATAATTGAATACCCTAGCAGCTTCTCCAGTAAGAGCAGATTCTATTTTTCTTAAGTATCCAGGAATTACTTCTACTAAAGATTTTTGAGCAATACCATTCCAGGCAATAGCCCCTTTATTGTAATTGCTACTTTCAAAATCTTTTAAGAAGTCTTTATATTCTTCTTTAACACCAAAGATTCTAGCAAGCTCTTTACTCATTCCTTTCTTACCATTACCCAAATCAAATAATTGGGCTAAGGCAGATTGGAAATAACCGCTTAAGTTTTTATCAAAGTTACCAATAGCTTTCTTTAGATCTTTACCCATTGCCATACTAATACCACCCTTAGCAATAGCTTTCATAGGGTTACCAGTATATTCGGCAATCATCATAGGGAGTGCTGAGTACATCATTTTTATTGTATCTAATGTACCGCCATCTTTGTTAGCTTGTTTTTCGATGTGTTTAAAATAGTTTTCTAAACTAAACCCATCTTTACTAAATACCCTATTAGATCTGGCTTGGTTTCTATGCTCTTTAGTATCGAAAGAGTCTTTGTATACACTACGCTGTATATCAATGAGCTCTTTTAATATAGCATTATTTTCAGCTGTAAGATTACTCATAGTTTCAAAATACTGTGTAGCATTTTGAGTATAAGTAAGCATTACTTTATTATTAAACTCTATCAACGAGTTAACGCCTTGACCTAGCATTTCAAAGCCATTAGTCATGACACCAATTTGTCTTTCTCCCTGTGCAAATTGTGCATGAGAGATAGCCTTTTGGTTTTTAAGCTGAACATCTGTTGTTTCAGCTATAACTCTAGATAGAGAACTTGTATTAGCTCTTAACTGACCAGAAATCATAGATGCTACTACAGCATCACCACGGGATATTTTGGAACCCGGGTTTTCTTCGTCAGTATCATCGAAATCTTCCATCAAGTCGCCAAACATATCAGACATCATGTCCATCATCATTTTTTGTTGTGCTTTGGCAACGCTTTCGTTTTCATGATAGAAGTTACCAGTCGTAATTTCTCTTTTTAGATTCCTAAACGTATCATTGACAGGTTTGAAAATAAATTGTTCTCTAAGACTCTTCATTTTAAGACCGACAGCTTGTCTAGAGCCTACGATCTCTTTAAAAGAATTCTTAGCATAGTCCTTATTATTCTCAATCATCTTAGTAGTCACAGGAGCTTGTTCTTTAAGAACTTCTACTGCAGCAAATTTTAATGATTTACCTAATCTCTTCGTATAGGCTAGAATAGAGTTTTTTGCCATAAAAGACTTGTCCTCCTTTCTTTAGCATTACGCTGATGTCTTAATTAGACATAATGATCCCCACTACAGAACTTAATCTGTAGTGGGATGTTCATTGTGTTTGCGGGAATGCTCCAGATATACCAGCTTAGTATATCAAAAGGTAGAACTGGGTCTAGCTTCTTAGAAGATAATTATTTATCTTCAGTCTCATCTTGTTTCTCAAATTTATTAAAGGATCTTCCTTCAGTATCATTCCAGAAACGAGATTGCTTGGTTGGATCAATTTCTTTCCAATTATCTTCTTTCATCTCTTCAATAGTAGCTTTGCGGAAAGCTGGTACAGAAATGAATGTAATACGGAATTTATATTTAATTGAAGCAGATTTTCTATCGAAAACTGTTCTCCAACCAAGGGCAATATTAGAATCTGTTTTAAATCCTACTTCTTTAGAATTAATACTGAATGAAAGAGTATTAGGATAATTTTCATTAGAAATAGATGGGATGTTATTAGTAATACTATTCATCATAGCTTTAAGTACTGCTGCTTCAATCGCTGTATCTCCACAGTATGCTTTTAATTCTGGAATAGCTTTGATAACTGTAGTATATGCATCTTCGAATGTATCGAAAGTTTTTGTAAGGTTAATTACAGTAGGTTTTGTATTGAATTTTCCTTTAACAAAGTTAGACATTATTAGTTCTCCTCTTTGATAGTATCTTCTTCATTTTCTAATTCTTTATATTTCTCTGCTTTATCTAAAATAGATCGAGCATCATCGATATTCTTAACTTCCATATCAGTAATCTCTACTTCTTCACCAAGATCTTCATCTATATCTTTTAATTCTTGATTTGATAAGAAGATTTCATTAGGATGGAATCTATTAGAAATGTCTTTATTATTTGGTGTTAATGCAATGAATGCTATTCTTGCAAAGATATCTGGGAATTGATCATCTTCATTGATTGTGAAGTTATTATTTAATTCATCAATTAAATATTTGATAAGAGATTCAGTAACAATTTGTACTTCACGTTGTGCTGCTTTATGTGCTCTAATATCAATAAAGTGGGCAAGTTGTTCAATAGTAAAAGTCATCATGAGTTTAGTAGTTACATTCATAGGTAACCAAGCTCTTGCATCTTCTTTTACAATCTTATTATCCAATGCATATTGATAAGTTTCAAATGGATCAATACTTCTTAAATATGCAGCAGTATTTGGATCTAGATCTTTATATCTTTCTGGATAAGTGTCTAGAGGATTTACAAATTGAGATGGATCTGTTTGATGAGTTACATATCTCTGAGACTCTTGAGAAATAGCAACTCTATGACGAGTCATTTGATTTGCACATGCTCTAGAAATATCATGGAATACGAAAGACATAGTAGCAATTTTAAATAAATCTTTTATATCAAATCCATATTGTTTGATATATTCAAATATCTTTAAGAGATATTTATCTTTTCTATGAAGGTAATTTACTAATTTATAAGACCATTCTTCAGTATTGGTTTCAAACTCATCTGCTACTGTGTCATAATTATTAGGGGATTCTAGTTTTTCATATTCATATCTATGCTGAGTTACTGCAGAAATAATTTCTTTTGTAGCAACTTCTGGAGCATAGATGCAATCTTCTTCATCGATCAATCCATCTTCAATATACTGATGAAGGATTTCTTTTTCAAAAGAAGCACACATAATATTCTTAATTGTTTCTACAAATGGATTTTCTTCAGAGCATTCTCTAATAATATGACCTAGTGCTCTAGAAGATCCGCTAATGAGAATAGCTATAGAAAGATTGCTCTGTTCTTTAATAGATATTCTGCAATAAGTAGTATAAGATAAGAATTCAGTTAAGTATTTTACATAATTGGTTGTAAAAGAAGCATAAGCTGGAATTTTAATAATTGCAATTACATTGGTATGCTCAAAAGGAGATTCATGACCTCTAGCTCCCATTCTAGAGCAATATGATTTTTGTTTATCATATCCAGAATCTGGTAACATTCCAACACAAATTCTTCCAGATCTATTTAATAGATATACATTATCAGAGATATCTACTATTTCGAATTCTGGAGTTGGTACTACTTGTAATCTTCCATCTTCAGTCATTTTAGGATCTGTAGTCCACTTATCACTTGTTTTGTTAGTTTTTACGATATCGGTTAGTTTGTCTATTAGTCCCATTTTACTAGTTCTCCTCTTATAAGGCAATATAAAGTTATAGCTATAATTATCTTATAAAAAAGTCAATGTAATTATATAAAATTAAAAGAAAACCCTAGAACCATTACGGCTCTAGGGCATGAATTAGAATTATTAATCAACTAATTTATGAGAATTGTAAAGTCTCCCACAAGGGTCCATAAAGGAATCATATAAATCATCATAATCATAAGTCAAATGATGAGTTCCCTCATTTCTATGGTGATGGTATGGCCCTCCATAATAATCACCTCTCCAACCATTTTCTCTACCTTCATAATCATATAATGGTGGATAGATAGGAGGTCTACATACTCCATATTCATGATCACATTGACAATCTGGTTTACCAGATTTAGGAGCATATACATATTCTGATTTTCTTCTAGGATGACATTCATGGATTTCACGAATAGTATTTCCTGGATTGAATCTTTCATATCTATCTGTACCCATAATCAATTTATTACTATTTGGATCATAATAATATCCATCGTAGAATGGTTCATTGACTTCATCATATTGACCGTCGCTATGAATTAAAACACATGGAATATTGTTTTGTTTACATAGTTTGATGATAGGATAAATAGCAGATGCTCTATAAGCAATATTATTATCCATAAAGATAAATACTCTATCTAATTTAGAAGTATTAGAATATGGATGGAAGTTTTCTAAAGCACATAAGAAATCACCAATGCAATGCCTCATAGCAGCAGGATTTCTAAAATCAGATACTAGAGGAGATTTATGCATGTGATCATAATCAACTCCATACATATGAGCAATCTTTTCTACATCAAAATCAGATCTAGGAGATCCTCCATATATAACTTCTAAGTTCATTCTTCTATAATATCTTTCAAAGAATGTAGTAAGAGTTCTAGTAACTACATATGGTTCATATCTCCATAATGGATCTACTACAATAGCAACTCTTCCATACGGTTTAGGAGGAAGTGCTTTTGCATTTTTACCACATTCACAATTAGTCCAATTATCCATAATAGGATTCGGATTTCCTAGTACATTGATGGAGCAAGAGAATTCTGCTTCAGCTGTTACATCAAACCAGTTAAGCATGAATTCATCTTCTTTAGTCAGCTTATCATTGCAGCAACATTTATTCATGGTTGCACTCGCATTCCTTTCTTCTTTTACGAATAGATCCCCCTAATCGATATTCTCTCTTAGTTTCTTTTACATAAACCTTCATACCAGGTTTAAGCATTTCTCTAGGAATATCTAATAGGTCATTCATAGAATCTACTACTAAGAAATCATCTGTTGGTTCTGGTTTGATATATTTATCATTTAGAATATGGATTTCAGAATAGATATCTTCTAATTGTCTATTACCAGTGATTACACTGCCAGGAATATCTTTGTAGCATCCATTTACAATAACTGGTACTGTAATAGATCCTTCAAAGTCCTCTTCATAAGGAATTACGATATCTATTAAGCCATTAAACTGTCTAAATGTATGATAATGTGATAGGAATACAGTACCATCAATTTCAGGAGTTACATAGTCGTGCATATGTACTACACCATCTAATAGATCATAGTCTTCATATTCTGGATCAATTTGTAAGTCTCCAAGGAGTTCTTTGATATAATCATCTACTGTAATAGATGCAGCAAATTCTGTATTAGAAGTACATGGTACTAGCATCTTAGAATACATCGAATAGATATATTGATTAGATTGAATTCCTACTCTACCATATAAGTATAATTGTCTTACATTCTTATCAGTAATATCTAGATCACATTTTAGATCATAATTACTAATAGTAGCTAGATAGATAAGATCATCTACAACAAATAAAGTTCTATTAAATGCATCTGCATTTAGATTTACATTAGAATTGATATCTGTAGAAGACCAGAAATCTTTTACAGTAATTTGTGCTGGTATAGAATTAGAAATAGATTCTTCTAATTCTGCTTTAGTATATTCTAAATTACAATTTCTTAGAATATCCAATGCTCTAATAGATGGAACTGTAATAGCACCACTAAACCAAGTCTTATCATGTTCTATTTCTGTATTGGTATCATCTTCAATAAAATTAGCTTGTAGTTTTACACTAGAATCTAGATCAGTATAATCAACTTCTTTATCAAAGATCATTTGACCTTTAAGGTCTGGGAATAGTCTATAAGTAGACTCTTCCAGATTAGTTTCACCATTAATATCAATCTGATTCTGATCATCAATATATTTCTTACCAATAGAAAAATCACCTTGAATATCTTTAACCACATCTGTAGGTGTATGGGTAAGTTTACCTTTGATCATTGCAATGTATTCTACAAAGGCATTATTCTTAACTGTAATACTTGCAGGAATGTCGTATGCATGCCAACCTCCTACAAAGAAGAACTCTCCTTTAAGTATAAATTGCTTGAATCTGATTCGATTGGTTTCATCAAAATTTTCGATATCTGGCATTTTGTAGCCTCCCAATCTTATAAAAAATTTAGCTAAATTTTGTATTATAATGATGTGATAAAGTAATCCATAGAGTCGATTAAGACTCTATGGATATTTGTTGTGTTAGTTTACATATCTAGTATCGATCATTTCTATAATTCTATATCCAATAACTATATCATTTGTTTTATTAGAATAGCAGAAACAGTAATAATCTTTTAAATTAATATGGAATATGGTATTTAAAGATGTAGCTGTTTCTTCATTAATACCCTTTTTAAGATTTTCATTTTTAATTATAACATCATGTAGTATTTGTACTGCATGAACTTTACTATCAAATATTACAGGTACTACTAATAATCCGATAATAGATTTTCTTAGATTTATATGAAATGAATCTTTAACTAATACAAGGCTTTTAGATTCCATAATAATTTATTCCTTTTAGATCTTATAAATGATCTGTTGGAGTTACTACATCTGGTTCTCTTTTTATAGGAGGTTTATCATGATTAGGCTGGACTAGGCATACCAATACCATAGAAGTGATGCCAGATGATAGATTCTCTACTAAACATGTTTGTATCTACATCTGCTGGTTTAGGTAGTCCCATACCATAATATCTACGATATGCTACAGATTGATCAGAATATGGATTTGTATCAAAATCAGAAGGTTTAGGAATACCAAGGTTATAAAATTTTCTATAGATAACACAGTATTCGTCTTTGTAAGGATTTTCATCATATCCTTCTGGTTTAGGTAATTCCATAGAATGGTATTTTCTATAAGCAATAGATTCATCGCTATAAGGATTAGTTTCTAAATCATCTGGTTTTGCTGGACCTGTTTTAGAGCCTTTAGTAGTTTCGTTATCATCTGGATTGTACAAATGTTCGAATTTGAAACCTACTAGAAGTTCTTCATTATCGATTTTTACACCAACAACTGCTTCATATAGATCTTCTGCATCTTCACGATTTTCTACACCAACAGCATTAGCTAGTAAGAATACATCGTTTTGAGTTGTTTCAAAATAACGATCATCTTTTACATAATCAGCTACTAGATCTAATAGTTTTGCTGTTGCTCGTTCTTCATTATCGAATACAAACATTGTAGTCAGTTTAGTATCTTCCATTAGATCATTTTTGGTTTTATTGAAAGTATCATTAGTAATAACAATCATTTCTGCCATATTATCTTATACTTCCTTTCTTTATAAAATTATAAATTTTATTCTAAAATCTAGAACTACTTAATTGTCAATTTTTAATCTCCAAAAAAAAATAAAGGCCTTTGGCTATTCGGGTCGTGGGTTGATGGCGAAGCCAAAAAACCCACAATCCCCCGTCTAGTATATAAATATATATTATAGAAGTCATTATAGATAGAATCATATAGATATAGTATTATCTTAACAATATAGACTATCACCTCTTAGGTGCATAGTACTAATCTAATATAGATAATATATTAGATTTAATCACTATTGTTTAATCAAACTTAGGTTTGATTCATATCAGAAACTGATAACGAACTTTTTCTTCTATAATATATTATTAAAATTTAGTTTACCCCAACACATATTGAAAATTTTCGATATACTAGAGAAAAAAAATAAGAGAGATAGATCGAAGACCTATCTCTTAAATTATATTAATTATTTGATTTCATAACGGTATACAGTAAAGGTAGTTTTACTATCCTCTTCTGGGAATTCATCATTCTTATAAAATAGATCTATAGAATAGATTAGTTTAGCATCAGAGTTATTATCTACAAAAGGACATTCTGGTTCGATACCAAATTCTTCCTTTTCTTTTTCTACCAACTCAGTTACGTAATCGATTGCCTTTTGTTTTTCATCGAATAAATCCAAAACTTCTGGAGCTGAATAATAAGTAGAATCATTGTACTCTTCTACTTTTGTTACAAAATAACCGTATTTCTTAGTCATAGTTTTATCTCCTTTATTGTAGAATATATCTATTACTGAAAACATGTATGCTTTATCACTAATCTTAAAAGATACAGGTTTAATCTTTTTATTATTAGAAGCGACAGTATCATGAAAGTAAGTATTTATTTCTTTTACTTCATCATCTTCTAAATATTTAGCACCTTTATCAAATTCTTGGTCTATAAATTCATTTAATTTATCAAATGCTTCATCTGCATTTCTAAATGCTTTATTATTCCAAATAATACCATATTTATTTTCTATCCCATGATTGATACCATTTGGATTATAAATACGATTATTCGTGTTTAAATTATAAACTGATTCCATAACAACAGTTGCAGTTTCTTTTTCTTCATGCTTCATCGTCTTCGCCATATTTATTATCCTCCTTAAAGGTTAAAGTAAGTATGAGTTTTATACAATGCCCTATCTTTCAAAGTATTATGTCATACTAGAAACTATATCATCGAACTCCATTAACCCTTTATAAATAATCTCATTACACCCCATTATATCCTCCTTTCTTTTTGAGATTATTATATTATGATGTAAGTCTTGTTATAAAACTAACACCACCATTATAATATATAATCATATTAAAAATTAAAAAAATAGAGATAGGCACCAAGGCCTATCTCTGTAATTTTATTCCCATACAAATTCTTCTCTAAATCCGATAATAGCATTATCAAATTTATCATAGATGAATGTAGAATAATCATCCATCTTATAAGATTTTAATTCTTCTCTGAAAGCTTTTAATTTATCTTCATCTATTTCTCTAATATATCTTTCAGTATTGTAGAACTTATCTTTTATAAGTTTGCTCACAACATCGACGCTATTATATATTCCATAATCCTTATCTTTTTTAGATGATTTATAGGTTTTTTGCTTACCAGTATTTTCATCATTCATCATATCACTAAAAAGTCTTTTGCTGCCTTTAAAAGGGGCAAGAGGATTTATCATACCAGTAACTTTGATTTCAAGATGAAATTTTTTATATGCAATAGGATCTCCGTCTAATTCATAACATTCTACAAGTTTTTTATTATCTAGATACAATTTATCAAGATAGACAATAGAATATTTACCTTTTATTAACCTCTTGCCAAAATTACCTGCTTTTTCAGCAGCATCCATAACATTAAATGCAACAGAAAAAGGCAAAGGCCAATCTCCATATTTTTTATCTTTTTTACTCATGATCGTCCTCCTATTAATCTACCAATACTACTTCTCTAACAACGTAGCAATGCGCAATGTTATTTAATTTATATCCTTTGCGAGTATGAGAAGCAACTATTTCTTTATAATATTGATTAATCTCTATAATTTCTTCTTCTTTAAGATTATTAAATATACTTTTATTGTCTCTTCCATTTTACTAACCTCCCAAAAGAAAAAAGAGATAGGAACTAAGTCCTATCTCTTATTATTTTAATCCAAATCGATTTCAACAACGTAGAATGTGTAGATTACATTACCCACTTTACCATTTTTAGTATAGACAACTCTGTCGCCATACCCGATATCAATTTCCCTTTCTTCGTCTTCTGGAACTTCTTTATGGCCACCTTCGACTTCAAAGAATTTATCAATGCGGTTGATAGCTTCTTCTTTTGTTTTATAACATTTTAATTCAAAGAAAGAACCATCATCTTCGAATACGATTACTTTACCTTTAATTGTTTCATTATATTCTGCAACGTAGATCGAATTGAATAATACATAACCTTTTTCCATGATTATTCCTCCTATTTATTTAACCATTGGTTTAGATTTTAAGATACTGATAGCCATAACTTTATAAGTTACAACAGTATTTCTAATTTGAGAAATGTGATAATATTTTAACCGACCAGCTAATTCATCAGCATTTGGAAGTCGTTTAATAATTTCCTTATCAGTAACTTCAGTACCATCTTTGTGTAAATCTTTAACCATATCAATGGCAGCTTCTTCATTATCGAATACTACCATACCAAATAGACGATCATTGTCTACTGGTTTAAGTTTGATTGTGTCATCAACTTGTTGTTTGATATACAAGCTTTCCAAAATTACATAACACTTATCCATATTACATTCCTCATTAGTCTTGATCATATAAATTAATTCCAGAATCTATAAGTTCTCCTCTTTCATTTTCAATTGCGAAAGCATAGATATTTTCAGTTTCTGGATCAATATAAATTTGATAGAACTTGCTTAGCTCCATTCCAGAAACACGTTCTAAATCGTCTAATCTATCTCTTGAAGGAAGATCTTCTAACCCCATATTATCACGTTCATAATACACTCTATCAAGAGCTGCATCAAATGCATCGTCTTCTGACATAGATTGAGTACCGTCTTCATCAGATTCATACTCATATGGACCAAATTTCATTTCTTCATCGAATTCGTTATTTGTATCCAACACAAATAATTTTACATATATAGCTTCCATGATTATTCTCCATCTTCAATTTCACGACCAACATAAGTACCATCTTCTTCAAAGTTATATGGAGATAAGATTGCACCATTCTTATCTATTACAAATATACCATACATAACATCATCTTTTTCGATGATACCAAAATAGTTGTAGAAATGGCGAGCTAGAACTTGATCTTTTTGATGGATAACTTTATTGACTCTATCGGATTCTTCGAAGAATATTTTGATAGCTTCTTTGTTATCTACTTTAGAATACTTTGCTAACCTGTAGAAGTATTCTTTAATCCATTTTTGAATTTCATAGATTATGTGATAAATACCGTATTTTTCTGGAACTTCGATCTCAATATCCCACATAATATGATCATCAATTCCTGGTAAACCACCAACTTCAAATTTACCTGTTGTTTTATTCAGCATATCTAATGCTAAAGTAAAAGTTTGCTTTTCCATTTTGCCTTTCCTTTCGTTATTATTAATAATGGAAACCAAAAAAGATATAAGCTCAGGATCAAAATGTTTTATCCTATATTCTTATATCATAATTATAGTATATAATTATATTGTATTTTGAGCTAGACTTCTAATTAAATCTTTGAGTAACTTATAAAGGAGAATCGAACTATGTATACGATAAATATATACCACATTTTTGATAAACTATCTGATGGTGTAAAGAATAATTATATTTGTGATAATGAAGAAGAGCTATTAAGAAATATCCAAATTCAATTATCTAATGCTAATACAATTGAATCTAATGATGTAGTAATCAATAGCTTTGTATTCTTAGATAATGATATGGAAATTACTAAAAGAAATAAAGATATTGAAGGAATTGTTAGAGAGAATGATACTTATAAACTAGACGATTCTAAGTCTGAAGTAGAAATTTCAAACTACCTAATCGGTACAGATGGCTGTATCTATAATATGAAGAACTTCGAATCTGTTATGTCTAATAAAGACACTATTCGTTCGCTAGGAATACAGAAAATTTCCCAAGACCCAACTAAGTATCGTAAAGATGCAGAAGTAGAATTAAATAAGAAATCTACTAAATTGAATCTGTTAAAAGAGGTTCAAAACTTAGTTATTCTTACTACTGTATATCAGATCTTGGAAGATGATGCAGAAAAGAAAAAAGATGAAATAGATGAGTATGCAGAAGAAAATATCAAAGAAAATTATATCAGTGAATTTGATATGATCTTAGATAAGATGGATAGATTATTCCCTGATAGTGATGATATTGAAATCACTGGTGTAGAATACAATGGTAAGAAAATCAGCACAGATGAATTCACTCAAGAATTAAGCACCCATAGATATCCAGGATACTATGAAAAACAAGTTCCTATTGAAGATACTCTAGAAGATAGTTATACCATTTATACGACAAGAGGTATTGTTAAGAAATCTCCTTCTACTGATATTTATGATATGAATATTGAGATAGAAGAAACTGAAAAATAGTTATATACTATATTTGTGATAGCATTATAAACTAGTGTTTCTTCCACTCCACCACGGAAGTAAAATGTGGTTGCTATAGGACGTTGTTTCGCATATCAATCCTAGCAGTGTAAAAACGGTATGTAAAAAGGATATACTCAAAAGGTATATTCTTTTTTTGTTTAAATCAATAACTTTAGACAAAGAATTGGAGTAGAGCGTAATGCCCTACTCCTTATTTTTTTTTATTATAGATCAGCTAATATTTCATTCAGCATTCTTGGTTTGATACCTAGTTCTTCTTGGCATTGTCGAGAAGTTTCTAAAATAAGTTTATTTAATAAACCTTGTAGCAATGCAGATGGAACCATACGACCCATTACACCAGAGATTGTAAGGAATGCATTTACATATTCATCTTTACGATAATCAGTAAATGCTTCTTCACCTTTAGGAACGATGTAAGAGTTTACGCCTTTAAGAGCCTGAGAGAATACTAGTTTATCACCAATACCGAACTTATCATTTACTTCAATATAGAATTCAATACGAACACCATCGAGATGTTTCAATTTACCTTCTGGAGAGAGTTTGCTTGTTGCTTCTAGAGTATATTCTTTGTCTACTCCATTCTTTCTCATAACTTTTTTAAGTTTATTGATTCTAGCATCATATTCTTTTACTATCTTCAATAATGTAGGAGAAAGTTCTTCATCATTACAAGTTCTATAAATTCTAATATCAGTAATTTGACCAGTCATCTTAGCCCTTACCGGTTTACGTCCTAGATCTGATAAACCATCAGCATTATCATCAGTAATATTTTTCAATAACTCATTTGCTTCTTTTTCATCAAATGCATCTTGGAAAATAAGTAAAGGATCACCTTCTTGAACATGATCACCAACGGATACCATATTGTATACGTTGGAGCTCTTATCAAGAGATACATCTTTTTGAACGTCTACTTTGGATTCTAGAGCCTCAGATATAGAGTTATCAACTACGCAAGAGTCTTCATAACCTAAGTCTGTATTCATAATAGCAACCTTAGCTAAAGTACCCATATTGTAAGAGATATTAAATGGACTAGCACCTTTACCTCTATTACCAATAGCATTAGAATAAGATTGCTTATCATATGCTATGATATCATTAGCTTCAATCTTTTGGCCAACCTTTACTGTAGGATCTAGTTTAATGGTGATATAGAAACCACCATCAGAGTTCTTTTGAATATTGGTTCTAAGATCAATGAAATCTCTTTCTTTTGTTTTAGAATCTTCTATGATCATATAATCCTTAGTAATTTCTTTTACAACTGCTTTTTCAAATGGGCATTTATATGCAAACTTATTAGAAGTAAGATATGGTAATGCTTCATCAGCACCAGTAGTAATAAGAGCAGGCATAGATTTCTTAACCAACATTTGATGTTGTGCTGTTTGAGTGAATGCCATTGCTGTACGAAATGGATCATCATGATTAATAGCCAATGGTGATAATGCTTCCATAACAGAGAATGTATTTAAGTTATTCAACTCTTCTGGTTTCTTAGGAGTGATAAATCCACGTTTGTTTCTAACACCAGCATCAATTACAGTTTGTCTATTAATACCTACTGTAGATGCAAAGCCTGTAGACATACCAAGAACACCAAGCATTGTTTTATCATAACCACGTTTATCAAGACCAAAAGATCTTTCAGAGTTCATACCTGATAAACCTTTGAATGTAACTTTAGAAGAAGTTTCTGCTTCTAATAAAGGATTCAAAGTAGATAAATCGGAAGAGGTTTGGTCATGTGTTAAGATTGAATCAATCACTGCAGATCTCTTAGCAGAGAAAGTAGCTTGGCCTTTGCTTCTTTTGATCATAGTTCTATAAGCACCATATGCTTTAGCAAGAACTTGATATAAGTGACCAACAATAACTTCATTAGTTCTTAAACGGTTACCAGTAATATCGGTATGACGGTTGAACTTATTATCTACCAATAAATCATTACCATAGATCATAAGGTCAATATAATTATCTGGGATATTTAAAGTCTTACAGATTTCTTTAGTAATAGGATCTATAATTAAATCATAGAAGTTGTCAAAACCATCTGCTTTGATTCTACCACCAAAATCATCTAACATATCTAACCACATATCTTTACCATTGATTTCTTTAATCGAATAATCATTGAAATCACATTGCATCAATCCGTTCATAAGCATATTATGACCAGGATCATCAGAGTAGTATGCTAGATAACCATCTTTGAATTTGATATAAGTAGTATCTCTAGATGGACGTGTTTCTTGGAATTCGTATTTGATTCCAACTCTGTTCAATAATCTTTGTAGACCAATATTATATGATAAGAGAATAACTACAGGAATCTTAGTATTCATGATAGAAGCTTCTGAGTACATTAATCTCTTAGCTACAGAAACAGTTCTATAGATTTTATCGAATTCACCAGACTTATCATGATTTCTTAAGATATTTAAAATGCCCATATCTACACTAGTATCGATAAACGGAACTCTTTTACCATTAACTACATAGCAAGCAATATACTTATTAGCAAGCATTTCATCAGTAGCTTTAGATTCTGGAGAACCAGCTGGGAAATAGGATTTATCAAATGGAATTTTAGATAATTCATCCATATTGAAAGAGATATAAGAACCATCTTTGAATTTGATCTTAGAATACATCGATGCTAAGTCAATAAATTCCATAGGCAATTCATATCTTAAACAAATCTTTCTATTATCACCGTCAGTGACTTTAATATCGTTACCTTCATACTTAGTTAAAGTCTTTACGATTTTATTTATAATAGGAGAAGATTTAGATAATCCACTTGGAGATTTTCTATAGATAAATACCTTAGAATAGTTAGATACTAATTGAACAGCATCGCCATCTGTTTTTACAATTGGCAAAAGCATCAATTGACCAATAAGTGTTTTTTCATTACCTCTTAATTTCATAAATCGATTATTAATCAATCTAGGAATATCTAGGGTCATTGTAAAACGCTTACCAGTTTCAGCATCTTCATAATGGCAAGTCCAAGTATCAATATAATCTTCAGATGTAGAAGTGTTTTCTGATTTGATATCTATGATATTCATAGGATGACTCACATTAATAAAGTGACTAAACATCGCTACAATATCTGGATCCATCTTGTATTCTTTATTGAAGTTAGCAAACTTTACTTTCTTCCAAGACTCATCCATGGAATCGATCTTGATTTCAGCAGGTTTAATATCATCATTCTTTTGGAACTCTTCCATAAGCTTAGCAACAGATTTACCATTAACTTCTTTTGTAAGAAGTTTCTTTTGGGTTTCTTCCATTCTAGACTTACGAGCTTTATTCATCTTGATACCATCTTCAGATTGAAGGTCAAGAAGTACATCTTTTAACCATTCATTATCTTTATCATCTGGATCATTCTTTTCAAGAGTTTCCATAGCATCTTTAGTAGTGGTAGACTTAGAGGCTATTTTATCAAGCTTATTTACTAGAGCAGCTTTCTTAATTTCAGGGTCTTTGGTTAAACTAGGATCATCTAGTACACCCATTTTCTCTAAATCATCTTTTGATAACTCTTTTGTACCACCAGTTAAGTTAGTTAGAGTGATACCACCTTTTTCTAATTTATCTGTAAGCTGAGCAACGATTGCTTGTCTAGAGTCATGATTTATTTCTTCAATACCAGTATACTCACCACTAAGAATATTATTTGTAAGAGATACAAATTTATTCAAATGATTCATATCCATCATATTGAAATCTACAGTGAAGTATCCATTATCACCAGTAAATAAGATAGTATAATCTTTCCATGCTTGTAATTTAGATGGATTGATTTTCACTGTTCTATAGATGAATGAGAATGGGTTAGAAGAATTCTTATAATCAAAGATACTTGTATCTGGTACAGCCTTCTTCCAATCTGTTACTGGAATAACAATTGTCTTCTTATCATAATTAGAGAATCTTGAATCCATAAGGAATCTATTTAAGAATGTGAAGAATACATCCAATCCTCTATCTCCAGTAAATTTAGTATTGTTCTTATAGAAGATATCTGTATAAAATGACCAATCATAGAATAAGTTTCTATTCTTATAAAGTCTAAGATCAGCAAATGTGTATTTAAGATATCTTACTTCATTTCTAATCTTTTCATAGAACTTCAAGCACTCTGCTTGAGATCTCATTCTATTATTATACAAAATCTGTCTAAATATATTAGTATAGTTATAAGAGCCAAATTTAGTAGTTTCTGTTTCTTCATTGATAATAGAATCTACAAATTCTGGATAAAGAATCTTATGATATTCTTCCCCTAGTTTATATTCCATACCAGTTTCATTTAGAATTATATCATTATTAGATACAGATTCATTTAAGGATAAATCCCTTAATAAAGAAGAATCATATGCTTCATTATTAATAGAAATATCCCCTTCTTGATTTAAGTTATTATTAATAATAAGATTTACATTCTTTTCGATGAAGTAAGAATTAAAAATAATATTATTCAACTTAGCAAGTCTATTGTTTAGAATATTAATACTCGATTCAGTATTTGGTGTCATTAGATATACAATAGAATTATGAGTTCTATCTTTAAGATCTATTGGGTAGTAATATTGGCCTCTGTATAATCTAAATGGAGTTAATTCATTTAAAAATATTGCCACGTTGGTATCCTCCTTATCTATTGTAAAACATTACCTTGATGTAATCCCACTAATAAATATTATGGGTATATACTATAATTATGATAAGAGGTTATATATCTCAGAGTCACAATTGAGTGACAGGCTATATTTAATCATATGGGTCTCATTCAAACTCAGCCATGTGATTAAAATTGATATTAATATACTGGGGGTACATTAATATTTGTGATAAACCAGCCGATAGGATTAACTACACAACTTTATCCTCTTATCAAAACAAAGGCGATCGGCTCATCTCGATCATTCCGATCGCCTTTTATTTTTTCTTTAAAATATAAAATTATTGTCATGGCAACAATATCGTAATTCAACGATGTATGCTTGAATAAAGTAACTAGAAAAGGTATTAAGATATGGAAAGAACAAAATTCCTTAAAGAGATATCTTCTATGAGTAGAGAAGATATAGATAAGTATCTTCTAAGAAACTGTAATAGAAGAAAGAAAATCTATCCTGTATTGGTATTAAAACCGTATTCTAAAAAGGAGAGTACAAGTGAAAGTAGCGGATCTAATAAAGGAGATTAATGAACAACGATCTCCCAATGACAAAAAAACATATGATACTAAATCACAAAAAGATGAATTGCTTATTATGAAAGCAATGCTTAATGATAAAGAATACAAAGTAGATGTATATAAAGGAACTGGCATTGATCATAGCTTCTGCCCATCTGAAACTATGAGAAATACAATGAGTTCAGTTATTGCAAATACTACAGGTATTTCTAATCAAGAAGCGCATCGTCTTATGGATAACTATGAATTCAAAACTGGTGAAGCTAGAAATATGATTGAGTTCTCTAAAGAATTCATTAATACATATTTACAAACAGGTCGTAAGCTTCCATTAGGTGGTAGAGAAACTTCCAATATCTCTTTATTAAAGAAATCTATAGCTCCAGGATATGTAAAATATCCAGTTAAGATTGGCGTAGATAAAGATGGTAATGCTATCTGTAAATCTAAAGATATCTTTGTAAATGGGTATGATTCGGTAAAAGTCTCTGCTCCTTGTCCTGTTTGGGTTAAAGACAAAAAATAAAAGAACTGTAAGTAATAGTAAATAAGTATTGATAAGATACTCTATAGAAAAATATTTAGATATATCTTTCTCAAAAGGAGGAGCTAAAAACATGGTATAAATAGCTGGCGAATCCTAAAAAATAAATTTTATGATTAAATATAATATCAAACCGGATGAGATTTGAACAATCATATCTAATAAATATTTATTCATTAGAATTCTCCTTTCTGAGTATCTTATCATATTTATAGTATATAATTATATTATAAAAAAGAATAAGAAGTTCCTTATAAGAAAAATGATAATTTTATATCTTCTTTACAAGGAAGAAAATGGAATACATGGCAGTATCATTATCCTTATTAACAAATCAATCATAAAGATTCTCCTTTCCGAGCTTCTTAATAATTATAGCTTATTTACTAATAGATCAAATATATCATTGAGGAGGTATATTTGATTTTTTTGTGCTATTGACTTTTAACACAAAAAAAGAGTAAGGGATTAACTCCCTTACTCCTCTTATTTTTTTTTTATTAATGATGATGATCGTGTCCACAATGCCCACAATTACATTCATGGGAATGTTTTTCACAAGCAGTTACTGTAGGATTACCTAGGTTAGGATAATTAGAATAATCAAAGACGATTAAATCATCATTGATCATATCATATGTGAGTTTATGTAATTGATCCACATAATATTGTGAGCAAGTTTTAAGGTAATCTTCTGTATCTTTAAATAGATTAGAATCTTTACCAATTACCATTTCACCTAGAGTATCTTTAATAAGTTCTAATTCTTTTTCATTTCCTTCAAAGATAAGTTTAATAGAACTAGCAGTTTCCATCATCTTTAAAGAATCTAGATTGCTATAAGCCATATCAATAATTAGATCAAATACAAAATTCTTATTGAATGGATCTACTTCATTAGGATCTTGATCTTTTAAAACTTCTTCAGAGAAGTCGCTAAACCCATGACGATTATATACAGAGATAGCTGTTAGTTTCTTACAGATAAGCTCATATCTTCTAGTAAGCATACCAAGTCTAATTAATCTTTCTGCAGCTACTCCTTGGAAGTTGAAAAGATCACTAGTCTTTTTCATTCTATCTTTATAATAATCATAAGTTTCTAAAGTACTGATACCATTACCAATAGCTTTTACTAAAGTATCAATAGCATTAGGTTGTTTTAGGTCATCTTTAAATTTGATATCTTTTGTTTCATGATCCACTTCAGTAACTAAATTAGTTTCTTCATCATTTCTAACTAACTCATCCTTAAAGTCTTTTCTTCTATTTTCTATATCAGACTTAGCAGCATACGTTCTAAATACAATAGTCTTATCTAATTTATCTAGATCGCCAAATCTGTTCACATTTTCTTCTATAAAATCATGACTGTATGCTAGAGCATCTTCAATCATTTTTAATTTGGTTTCAGTAGTTTTAGATTCTGATATTGTATATTTTTCTAAATGATTAGAAACAGTATCGACGATTTCTCTGATATTAAAAATTTGTTTTTCCATAGTTTTGATCTCCTTTTAGTTTAGATATCATTAAATTTAGCAGTGTTTAAATCTATTAGATTTAATTTATTAGCACAATATAAAGCAGCTTTTATTAATGGCTTACTACCATCAGCTCCATCAGATGCTCTCAAAATAGTTTTATAGTCATATTGGCTTATGCTTATAGATTGTTGCTTATAGTTAAATAATACTGGAAGAGATGGTTTAGTTTCAGTCATCTTAAAAGTAATATTACCATCCTTATTCTTATTCATCAATATACCAACTTTTCTTTGTTCTACATCTTTCGATTCAGTATAGTTTGGATTGTCGCTTACTTTATTAATTGTGATTAACAGAATAGTATTTTCATCATCACCATCTTTAAAGGTACTAGTAGCCTTTATAGCATTTTCTTCTGTACTTACAGAATACACATTTCCATCACTATTTAGAAGAATATCTAATTTAGAATCTTTGTCTTCATCATTAGGATTAATATCTTCATAGGACTGTAGATATTTTTGCACTGAATAAGTTCCTAATAATGGAAAAGAATGATTATAAAATCCATATCCTATAGAACCTATAATAACAATAACCAAGCCAGATATGATTTTCTTCATATTGCTTTTTAGATATCTATTATTATCAAAAAATTCTAATATAGAATTATAAATAACTTTATTAGAATTACTACCTATAGAACTCTCTTCGTGACGGCCTATGTGTTTGAATATTTCATTATTCGACTTATTTGCTTTATAAAGGAATTGATCTGGATTATATAACTTATTTACTTTGGTTTTATAATCATGAACTCTCTTCACTATACTTGATAAATCCTTGTTTCCTCTCATTTAAGCATTACCCCTTCAATTAGAACTAACAATAAGATAAAGGATTATTAATCTTAAAATGTGTACTGTATATAAAATAGACCGTATTGTTTTAATATAGATCTCTCTCATGGTGCACACAAAACGTCCTCTCAAATATATACCTATTAAAAATAAAATAAACTCAGAATCATTGTAAATCTCTTTCTTTTCTCATCTTACAATAATACGCCGTTTATTTTATTTTCTTTCTGAGTGTTAGTATTACATTTTACGATTATCCTTTAAAATATATCTCAAGAAGAGGTTATTCCTCTTCTTGTTTATTTCTGTGTTTTGGGGAGTATTCGAAATTATATTCAACCTTTCCACTTGGTTTTATTGTAATTGGGCTTACAATAATATTTACAACACCATTTTCTATCTTAGGTTCTATTATACCTTTAGAATGAAGATCACTAAGATATTCAGTGTTGTTATTATTGAAAGTAAACTCATTAAATTCTTTCATAATTTTCCTCCTTTTACGCAAAAAATAAAACATGGTTTGAAAATACTATTCATAGATATAGTATATAACCATTCAACACATTAAAGTAAATTTAATGGAGGTGTTATATTATGGCTTCTTTCAGAGATCTATTTGATCTAGGCTTACCAGATATAGTAGAAAACGATACAAATAAAACTGGTAATAATTATTGTATTGGATATCAGGAAATGAATGAACTTGCTGTAAATAAAGGTACTAATAAAACTACTGCTCATCTTATTATTGGAGTAAAAGATCCATCTAATAACTATAAATCAGCTTACGATCCAGCTGTAGTTACATTCAATAAAAGATATTCTCATGATAAACTAAAAGAGATTGATACCCTACCAGTAGGAACTAATTATACTCCAGAGTATGATCTTACTGATTTAGAAGTATTTAAGTTTAGAAGTAATACAACTTATTTATTATTACAGAAAGATACAGATGAACAGAAAGGTATCTATATTACAGATCCTATTATGATTACATATCCATATAATGAATAAGAATAGAGTAAGGGAGTTAATCCCTTACTCTTATAATTTTATTGAATTTTAATTGTAGCAGAAATTTCTTTTCCAGTAATAGGAACTACTTTAACTGAAGAGGTTAATTCTTGAGAATAGTATTCTACTACTTCAATAGTAGAGTTAATTATACCTTCATTATCAGGAATATTTTGAGTAGTTACTGAAGGTTTAGAACTTAATTGGAAATAATCCGTAGTGGTTTTATCTTCCGCCTCATTATTATACCAGAATAATTTCTTAAGAGACTTATTATACATAAGAACTTTAGACATCATATACTCTGGAACAGTTCCTATCTCTTCCCAATCATTACCATTTACTCTTCGATATACTCTATCTTTTTTAAGATGATAAATTAAATCATCTTGTAAGAATCCAGTTTGAGAAAGAATACTTATTTTACATGGATTAGATTGTGTACCAAATCCTATTCTAGATTCATTAGTAAGCATATTTCTCACATTGAGATATTGTTCAGCTGTCCAATATTCTGGAATAGTTGTTGGTAATTCATAATATAATCTAAAATCTGGATTATCGTAGTTTATATGCTCATTAGGATTACAAGTTCTTATTTCTAAGAATGGAGTGCCATCACGTTTTTTACCACGTTCTATTTCTATTTCTACAGGACCATAGTTCCATCTAACTGGTTTAATTACTCCATACTCTAATCCTTTAAGAACTAGCATTTTATATTCTTTAGAATTATGATCGGGAATATTATTAGGAGTAAGATCTCCTGAATCACCAGTATAAAGATAAGACATAGCATCATACATAATAAACAATGGGCCAGTCTTATGTTGTCCACTATCATTATTACCACATCTTACAACCGATATATCATGTTGTATACCCTTATTATCTGTTATGAATCCGACAATCATAAATATAGGATCATCGTCATCATTATATGGATCTAGTCTAATTTTTACTTTAAAAGATTTGTAATAATCTTTTGATAAGAAAGCAGATGTTTCATTACTATTACGAGGGTTTACGATTTGTTGAGCTGTATCATCAAAGTAGTATGCATTTCTAGCAGCTATTTGACCTTCTGTATTAAGGTTCTGGTTTTTATATTCTGTTGGAAATTTCCAATCCCATAACCCACTTATCCTATCCCAGTTATCAAATATATCCTTCATAGAGAATTTTGAATTTTGTAATAGATTGAAATCATTGTCATCATCTACTACATTGCATATATGAAATTCATCATCATATTGTAAGAAATCAGTTCTTACATTATATTTTAATATTTGACCATCTTTACCAGGACGTGTAAGTTCTTTTAGATCTGGAGGCATTGTAATTCTGGTATAATCAAATACATCATTATACCAATACAGAGTCTTTAACCTTGGATTGTATAAGAATATCTTTTGTGTGAAGTTCTTATTTTCCGAAATCTTTTCTTTAAATTCCCAAGAGAATTTTTGAGAATTGAAGGAGAATATTTTATCTTCATATAAAGAGTAGATATCCTCATCATCAAAGATACCACGTTGATCCATTATAGTAAAACGAGGCTGACCAGAACGGCAACCAAATCCAACATGAGAAGGTTCTAAACACATCTTCTTCATATTCTCAAACATTTCATCAGACCAATGCTCTGGTTTCTCATCTGGTAAAGAAAATTCAAAAGTGCAGTTAGGCATTGGCTTATCATCATTACCATCTATTGACCATTGAGAAGTTGTAAATTTAAAATAATTGCCCTCTCTTAATGCTGATATGTATGATATACATACTCTTGAATCTTGTGTAGAAAATAATGATGGACCAGATTCATTAGATAAATCTGATATTATGAATTGAGTATCATTACCCATATCATAAATTAATCCCCACCAGAATATAGTATCTAGAGGTTTAGTATAGCTATGATAACCAATTTTATTTTTCCAATCTTTTCTTGGGTAGTTTATGGATGGATTTCCTGGCTTAAAACCTTCTAATCCATAATCTGTTCCTGGCATTGGAATAGTGTACCCTTCTCTTTTCCATATACGTTTGCCATCTTTATTTAGATATGATGCACTTTCAATAACATTATTAGTTATATTACTAGCACCTCTTACCAATGATAATGTGTGTTCTTTACCATTTTCATCAACAGTATATCCTACTACTATCATTAGATTATCATCATCCCAACCAACGTCTACCATTGTCTTAATGTAATAAGAGTAATAGTCCGATGTAGGAGATATAAACCCAGCAGTTGCGAGCCCATCATAAGTACCAGAAATACAATTAGTCTTTTTATCAAACACCCATCCAGTTTGATTAGGATCTGTATACAAAGTGTATTCAGAATAGTTTAGATTTTGTCCTTCTGGATATCCAGGATCATGGTTGGTATTATCCAGATAACGTGTAGCATATGCATCATAGTGAGCATATCGTTTCCATGTTTTAAATACAGTTTCCATAGAATCAGGTATACGACCAAATTCATCTTCTTTTTCATATTGATTAGAGACTATACGTCTGCTAAGAAATTCATCATGCTGATATAAAGATCTTTTTGATGGATTTATTTTCAATACCTGACCAGAAGCAGACTCTTCATCATCAGTTTTATCCATCTTATATAATTCCTTTAAATCATCTCTATTTTCTAGAGCAGTTAATTTATCCTTTAATCTATCTATATATTTAGCATTATCGCCTATATATTCAATTTGCCTTTCTCTTATTTCTTTTTCAATATTTTTAAATAGCCTTTTTAAGCTAGGGGCTAATTCCTTATAGCTTACTTTGTCTTCATTATTGAAGGCCATATCTTTATTTCCCCCTTATTTAGTACTGTTTGACATATTAAGTAATCGATTACTAAGTTGTCAACTGGAGGTAATTATCCGTGTTTAACTCAGAATATACTATTACCTGGGATGAGATAGCTCCGTCTTTACAACTCTTATTTAAAACACTACAGTCTGAGATTGTGGATAATCATAATAAGATTATGAAGAACAGAGCTGATATTGATGCGTTAGATAAACGTATCATGGTCCTAGAAAACAGCGATCCCTTTGCTAACCTTTGGTTAACTGGTCAGCAAGGTCAAGTTGTTAAAATTGATAAAAAAGAAAAGAGATTATATCCTCATGATGAGTGGTTATCTCTTAGAGTAGTAGATACTCCTCAAGATTTAGAAAAAATGAAGAAAACCAAACCAGATCTAATTTCAACTATTATAGATACTTGGGTTGGGTATGCTCATTATAATACAAAGGCTATTGAGATTCTAGATAATGCTCACTTCGATACAAGTCTTCAAGAAGGACAGAATCTAGGTGGTATTCCTTATACAGACTATACTACAAGAAACGTAGGATGGTCTGTTAATAATAAAGGTGAAATATCTTGTAACTCTAAATCTGTTGTAGTAAGTGGCTTTATGGATCCTAAGCTAATTTATTATAACTATGCATTAGAGTATGCTGTTACTATAGATAATAACTCAGGTATGGTTGGTATCTTATTGGGATATAATGTAGATGATAATGGAGTACAACACACATTATCGTTTGTAAGAGGACCTAGAAATAATACTACTAATAATGAAATATCATTTGCTGTAGTATATGATCTAGGAAATCCTACTCAAGAAATTCTATCTGATCATACTTTAGAAATTATTGATCCAGATGTGAACGATCCTGATACTAAATTATATGCTAATATAAGAATTGAGAAGAATAATACTCTATTCAAACTTCAATCTACTTTATTTGATCCTAAGAAAGATAACTTAGGAGCTTATAATACTTTTGAATACGAATTCAATCCTTTCCAAGGAGATTATAAGAAAGAGACTTTTAATAATCTAACAAAAATGATTAATAACCCAGCTCCTGTTGGTGTCATTGTTAGAAATGCAAGAACCACTTTTAATTTATTATCTCAAAAAGGTATTCTAGATAATGATGATATCTATGATCTAAGTACAAGAAAACATTATACTTACGATTATAATACTTCTCAATGGAAAGAAGAAGGAACAATCTCTCAATATTTATCTAACCGTATCTTTGTTTATAATAAAGCTACTAGAAAATTCTTCTTCCACAATTATCCAGGACAATATACTGAATTAGATTTATTCCAATCTAGTATTTATGAAACTGCTGAAGATGGTCAAGTTATTAAATTAAATAAGACTACTGGCAAAGCATACCCTGATAATGAGTTCCATGTTTTATGTGGATACTTATTAGATGCTGATAGAAGATATATCCAAGATAATATGGTTAATGGGAAATTCCCTAAAGAACCATTATACGATTTCCCAGCTGGTAAGATTTTAGAATATATTAGTGGGAGTTGGCAAGTTACTGGTAATATCAAAGATAAGCTTGCTCCTAGAACATTGGTATATAATAAGATCCTTAAAAAACTATTCTTCTATAAAGAAGATGGTACTAATGGGAATAATGTTACTTATATAGAATATTAATGGAGGTTAAACCATTGGCAGGTATAACAACATATAAAGAAATTTACGATGCAGCTAAAAAAGCTAAAGCTGATTTATGGGATCTAGCAGAAAGTAGAGGTAGAGATGTAAAACTTTACTTGCACTGGACTGCTGGTGATTATTATACAAACTATAGAGATTACAATATCTCTATTAATGCAGAAGGTGGATTGTATATATCTGATGATGATCTATCTGATGTATTAGATCATACTTATTATAGAAACTCTGGTGCTATTGGGATTACTATGAACTGTGCTGCACATGCAACGCCAGAAGATCTTGGCCCTTATCCACCTACTAAGAAACAAATTGATGGTATGGCTAAAGTAGTATGTGTATTAGCAGATGCTTTAGATCTTACTATTGATAAACAGCATGTCCTCACTCATGGTGAAGCAGCTGATAATGAAGATGGTTTAGATCTTTATTATGGAGACTATACTGGTTACGAAAATAACACATATGGTCCAAAATCTAATGTAGATAGATGGGATTTAGAATTCTTAGGAACTGCAGAATCTCCTATCTATAATCCATATGATGAAACTGGTCATCGTGGTGGTGATATTATCCGTGGTAAAGCAAACTACTTTAGAGCTCATAACTTTACTAAATCTGTAATTGATGGTAAAGAAATGATATCTGATGAAGTAGGTCCTAATGGTAGACCTTATGCTAAGAATGATATAAATTACTTAGTAAAAGTAGGCTATACTAAAGAAGCTGCTATTAACTTATTAAGCACAGTTGATAAATATACTAAACCATATGATGAATCTATGGTAGCACCTAATGGTATGGATTATGAAAAGAATGATATCGATTATCTAATGAATAATGGATACACTAAAGAAGCTGCTATTGCTTTATTAAAAACTACTGAAAAATACAAAGGTTAATATATAAGGAGCTATTAAATGAAATCTATCAATCCTAGATATATTACTAATCTTAGTAAGAATATCACACTATCCTATATTGATGATACAAACAAGACTCCTACTTTAATAGATATGGGTTCTTGGTTTAGTAAGAATATTAAAGATATCAAAAATATCTCTACTCTAGATAAACTTCCTGAAGATAAAAGAAAGATCTTTGATAATACTATTTATGCATCTAGTGTAAGTTCTTTATTCAGTGATTGTAAGTTATTTACTAATCAAACAGTGAATGATGTAATTTCTAAGATCAATATTGATTATATTAATCCTAATGGGTTGGTATGGTTATTCTCTGGATTAGAAGTTATTAGTAAATTGAACTTAGGTATTTGGGACTTTAGTAAATCTCAAGTTTCTAATATGAAAAATATGTTCCAAGGTTGTAAAGGTCTTAAAGAACTTAAAGGTATTAAAAACTTAGTAAATACTAAAGTAACTAATATAAGCTCTATGTTTGAAGACTGTGCTTCTTTAGAAGAAATTGATATCTCCGATTGGGATACTAGTAATGTAGAAGATTTTTCAAGAATGTTCTTAGGGTGCTATAATCTTAAAAAGATTACTGGTGTTATCGATATGAAATCTTGTAAACAATATGCTGGTATGTTTGGTATTAACCAAGGAACTGGATGTAAGAATCTTAGTGGGTTGAAAATTAAAAACCCTCCTAATGGATTCTTCTTATCTGGTTTGGATAAAACTCAATACGAAGTTATCTAAAAATAAAATAGAACAAGCACTTTTATAGTGCTTGTTTCTTTTTATAGAAAGGAATAAATAATGAGTTTTAAATTCGACTTACAAACATTTGCTTATACAAATGATGGTGATGTATATAAATTCATAGATGATGAATCTATGGTTATTAAAGCTGATATTGGTATGCGACCATATTTTTATATGGCATGGATGTTAGAAAATATTGAAGATCTTGGTACTATTAATAGTATGAGTGAATCTACCTCTGCTAAAAAAGATTATTGGAATAAAGATAGAAAAGTCTCTCAACTAACAGCCGTGTTCAGTACATTTATAGATCACCATATAACCAATGCATATTCTAGTTTACCAAAAAAATATGACGGTTTAGCTAATAAATATCCAGATAAGAAGTTTGTTGATATAGCTTATATGAATAATGCTATATCTCATATGAAAATTCAAGAAGGTGCTGATTTACTAGGTGCCTTTACTGTATTGGGTCTTAGCAGTAGTAATAGCAATGATACAGAATTGCCTACTACGGATGAATTAGATATAACTCCTCTTGAATTAGAAAAAGCTACTAATATAACTAGTTTATTAGCTGATGCTCTGGTAAATGTAAATGCCACTGGTATAAAATTAAATCCTAAGATTAAATATTTAGAAAGTGTATTTTCTACAAAAAATGGGTATGTTAAAGGTATCTTGGATATAGATTATTCTAATATTGAAGAAGCAAACCAATTCTTACCTGCATATTTTTATAAAAATGAAAATTTAAAAGCAATATTGGGAGATACTAATAAAGTTATTAAATTCTCCAAACCTCCAAAGAAGATAAAAGATTTATCATCTTTCTTATCTACAAATCCTAGTAATAATGATTATTTTAGCGAAGATCCAGAATATGTATTAGATTTATCTAATTGGAAGCTTGATTACTTGCGCAATCTAGAGAATTCATCGATTACATTATTTAGTAATATTTATTGTAAAGAAATCATATTGCCAGAAGGATCTGTTCTTACTCCAAAATATTCTATATCTGGTTTGATTAGTAATGCTATGTGTGTAAAGAAGATAAGAAATTTATCAATTGATTTTGTAAAGATTAATGAGAAACTAAATCATGAAGATCCTTCAACTATGTTATATAATATCAATACTATATTACAGTTATATGATAAAGATTGGCAAACAGCTCATTTAGATCCTGATTGTAAAATTAAATTTATAAATTTTGATGAAACTAAGTTTTATCAACTTTATAAAGATCCGAATAATGGGTATGATGGAGAGGAATATACTTTAGAAACTTTTTATACAGATTTTATTGGTATTCCTAAAGAGAATATTGAATTTGTTAATAAAAAATAAGAAAGGAGGATAATATGTTTAATTTTGATTTACAGCTATTCGCTAAAGTTGATAATCCATATTCACTTAAAGGTAATGATTTAGATTATAAAAATCCTAATTACACAAGCTATATGGAAAACCCACTATACCCTGAAGGATCACTTAGGAACGATCCAGATATTGGAGAAAAAACGCTTATTAAAGATGGCGCATTATCTTATTGGTTTAAAAATAAAATACCAGATATAAATTCTATCTCATCATTATACGATTCAATTTCTAGTAATAAAAATTATTTTGATGAAAAAATAGTAATAACTGATAATATAGATAATCTATTTTCAGGAATAAGTTTTACAAATATGGATGAGATAAATGCCATCTTACCAAAAATATTTTTAGGAAATAAGAATGCATATTTAAATACTGTAAAAATAAACTATATTTATGATGGAATAAATATGTTTGAAACTACAGATAATAAATACAAGACCATATTCCCAAACAATTTTAAATTAAAGCCTAAATTATTAAATGGATTTATATCCCAATATCTCTATAATAACAGAGATACATATTCATTGTTTGGTGGGGCATTTGTAAAAACTTTAGATATATCAGAATTTAATCTTTTGCCAAAGTCAGATACTGCTAACCAATATAACACCAACTCCAATCCAGGCAATGATATTTATGGAATGTTTAAAAATTGTATTGCTCAGAGTATCGTTGGATTAGATAAATTTCCATTTGAAAAATTTAAACATTGTGGAGATTATATGTTTGCTGGAGCATTTAATCTCGATAAGTATATAGATAAGATAGAAGATCCTGATACTAAGAAGAAGTTAAAGAAAGCTTATTACAATGCAATAGAAGCAATTGCCTTAGGTGATTCATATTATGATACTCATGAAGTAGTAGATCTTGATAAAGTTTTATTTGAATATTGGGTAAAACCTTTAAAACTTAAAAAAGATAGTTTTGGTATTGGTTATAAAATTAATACTGTGTTTCTGCCAAGTGGTGGCCATTTTATCACAGCTACTTTTAAGGAAGCTTATATAAATTGTGTAGACTTATCTAATATTGATTTGACTAATTATACTTATATAATAGATATGTTCAAAGACGCTTCTGTAAGTACTATAATTTTTAATACTATAGGATCAAAAGAACCACAATCTCAATGTATGCCAAATTATTCCAATTTATTTAATGTGGCAAAAAATGGCCCATTTAAATTGAGAGGGATTAGAGGCACTATTATATTTCCAGATGAAAAATATATGAAGATAAGTTATAGAGAGCCAGATCCTCCAAATTCTGGAATTATAAAGGCTGATAGATTAAAAAATATGCTCCCTTCAAAAGAAGCTTTAGCTCCTGAAGTAACTAATATTGGGATTACATTCAAAAACTACAATAAAGAAGCTTTATTAAAATTCGTTCAAGAGCATGGCAGGCCTGAAATAACTACTGAAGATCAATTATTTGAATTCTTTGGACTTCCTAAATCTTATATTCAAATCGATCCTGATACTGAAGTTCCTCAAAAACCAGCCGATTTTGATACTAATCCATATAGTGATGAAGCTGTAGCTTATATGAAGTATAATAATATTCATATGGAACCACCTGATGATTTAGAAACTAATGTATATGGCGATGCATCAGTTGCTTTTAGAAAATTATATAATCTTCCTTTACCAAAACCTGCTGATTTTGATACAAATATGTACTCGCATGAAGCAGATGTTTATGCTAAGTTCTATAATATTGGAAGGCCATCCCCAAAATGATACTAAATTAATAAATAATATATTGGATAGAGGAGAAATCCTCTATCCATTCTTTTTGTGTTTCTTGACAATGAAGTAATGTTTCGATTATATAGAGATTTTCTCTTTTTTAATATATAGGAGGTATAGCATACATGGCTATAGTAAACAATCCTCATAATATTCAAGATATTGATAAACAATATAAAACGTGGGCAAAGCTTGGAAAATTTAAGGCTATATTGATATCAAGTACTGATAGATGGTTTTTGCGCGAATCTAGTTATTTTGCAAGAGAATGGTTATCCTCTACATCTGAGAATATACCAAACAAAGCAGATCAGAAAAAACAACAAATGTTAAATGCAATAAAGAACGATAGTTCATTTTTAAATGCATTGGATTTTACAAATAGAGACCATATGAAACCAGTATTCTCAAAAACGGATGATACAGAATATTATTTCCAATTTCCCTTCTTTACCGTAGATGAAATATCAAAAAATGCATATCCAAATAATCCAGATAAAAACTTATTAATGAATAATGGATTATTTGAACTAAGAATATTGGATGGGAATTCTCAAAATAGTAATATCATTTACTCTACTAAAGTTTGTTGTAATAATAACTCTTCTGGTCAGAGAAATAATGATATGAATTATGAGATCTTACCAGAAAAGTTTATATTAACTTTTATAACCCCTAATAAAAATGTGACTATGATAGAATCTGATAGGATTTATCCTTTAGATAGTTTGTATTTTATCTATGGATATGGTTTAAAGGGAGAATTTGTTAACGTCTATACAACAAAAAAACATGACTCAATAATTCCTAGTCCTACAAGAATAAGATCGCTTTATGATGATGGATTCGTGGATGTAGGAGGGGAATATTCATTCACAAGTACTGATCTTATAAGATGTAAAAATACTTGGGATGAGAATGCAAGTCCATATTATTTTACAGATCCAACAAAACAAAGAAATGCCTTATTTATAAATACTGGTTTACCTGGTCAGGATATAGACTGGTTTTCGTCAAAAATGGGAAATCTTCTGCCAGAACAAGTATTAAAAGATTTTACATTGTTTAAAGATTTTAAATTAAACACAGAATTTACTAATGAAATTAGAGGAGATTTCTATAACAATTTTAATGATAAAATTGAATCTATAGATTGTGACACATTACGATTCGATAATTGTAAAAAAGTAACTGAACTATTTGCTGGATTGAGAAAATTAAAAACAATAAAAAATTTTAAATTTAATGGCGTTAAACCAGATAATATATTGGAATTAAACACTTTATATGCTAATACACTTTTAACAAGTATAGATTGGTCAGAATTTCCTTCATTTAAAAATTCTAAAAAATGGATAGGGACTTTTAATGGATCTGATAATGACTGGGCGGTAAATAATAGTGTAACAGAAATAAAGCTACAAAAAGATTTTGGTGAAAATAATAAAAATATTGAATCTTTTGAGGGGACTTTCAAAAATAATGGAAAACTAACCACAATAGAAAATCTAGATCTTAATATGCCTAAATGTACCTCATTTAAGCAATTATTTAGATCTTGCTCTAGTTTAAAAAATATAAATTTAAATAATATTCATTCAGAAAAACCGATAAATTGTAATTCTATGTTTTATAATTGCACCTCATTAGCTAATGAAACTTTGGACTTAACAGGAATAGAAAATTTCTATGATATGTCTTACATGTTTTCAACTGCTACACAATTAAAAAGAGTAAAATTTAAAAAAGGGGCTCTTAACTTTACTGGGAAGCAATATCTCAACTCAGATTTCTTTCCAATAAATTCAGTCTTTAATGAAATGCAATCTGTAGAAAATATAGAAAATTTAGAAGATTTAAAAATTCCTGATGTTATAAGCATAACAGAATTATTTAAAGGCACCCAAAAATTAAAAACTATAAATTTACCAAATTTAAATTTGGGTACTGTCGAAAATACTAGTTATACATTTAATAGAGCAGGGGCAAAATCTATATCTATACCAAATACTGAAAAGATTAATAATATAAAAACAATGGAGAATATGTTTAATGGTGCTAATTCTTTAGAACAGCTTGATTTTCCACCGTTAACTAGAGCGAATAATAAGCAAAATACTACTAATCTTAAAAATATAGCGGGACTATTCCAAGACTGTAGAAAAATTTCTGTTCCTATATATATTGACAATCTAGATACATCAAATGTTACTGATATGAATAGAGCATTTTCATTCGGTAATAATGGTTTTGGATATGCCTCAAATAGCGATCAATACCCAGAAATAGATTTAAGGGGTATAGAAAATCTAAATACCTCAAATGTTGTAAATATGGGATTTTTATTTGAAAATACTAAATTCAAAAATAAAGAAATTGATCTTAGAAAATGGAATGTTTCCAAAGTAACATCATTAGCTTCTGTTTTTAGTTTTACTTCTTTAAAAAAAATAAATATAACTGGATGGGATGTTTCTAAAGTAGAAACTATGAATTCATTATTTAATGGGACTTCTATAGAATCAATATCAGATATAATAGGATTTGATTCTCTTAATTTTTCTACAAATTTAACAGTAGCAGGCTTTTATTCGCTTTTTTCCGCATGTAATAATCTTAAAATAGCTACATTACCAGATAACTTTAAAAATATTAATATGGAATTAGCATTTCCACAAATGTTTACATATTGTAATAATTTGAAAAGTATCGATATGAGAGATTCAAAATTCACAATAATAGGGTTATATAATTTTGCTGGTGCAAGTTTAAAATTAGAAACCGTTAATTTTGGAAATACAAAGATAAAATTACAATCAGCTGAAGGAGCTTTTGTAAATTGTAGTTCTCTTCGCCAAATAGATGGTATTATAGAATTGGATGATTCTTTTAAAATAGTTTCTGGAGGGCAATATAATGGTTTAAAACAAACACATTATAGATATAGAGATGATAATCAAGCTACTTTAGAAAATATGTTCCAAGGATGTAACAATTTAAGAGGGTTAAAAATAAAGAATATTCCAGAAGGAAATTTGGATGTATTTGAAGATATAACTAAATTGAAAAGAAATCAATACACAGTTGTTTCTTAATATAGAAAGGATAATTATTAATGTATTTTGAAGAAATAAAACCATTGACAGAATCATCTTACTCTGTATTATCATTATTTGGTGGTAATGCTTGGTATCCGATGACTATGATTCAAAGTAATAAAGAAATTGCTAAAGCTAAAGAAGCCTTTGCTGCAAAGTTTAAAATTCCTAAACCAGCAGAGGTTAAATTAGAAAAAGTATTAGATAAGATTGCTAAAGGAGAAGTAAACAAACTTCCTCCAATCAATCTTATTGATATTGATGGTTATCTAAATGCTAGACGTCGTATGGATGTAGCCATTAAGGGTTATAATAAGGCTGTTAATAAATCCATTATGGAAACAGAACGGAAAGATTTCTATGGTACTATCACTTATCCATTGATGAAAGAAATCCTTAGAAATTATACTTATGATAATAACCATGTATCAGATGCCCAATTCTTACCATACGTATTGAAAGATAAATACCTTATCTATTTCACATTTAATAAATCTGGTATTTTGAATATGTCTTATGTAGGATCTGAAAACTATAGAGACCATATGTGCCCTATTAATCTAGCTCTTATTGTAGATGGAGAGCCAGTTAAGTTTGATACTTTTAAAAAGTAAAAATATACACTCCATACCCGTAATTGGGTATGGAGTAATTTTCTGTTTATTTATATACTATAATAATGAAAATACATTTTTATATCTAATTAAATTATTAATCCATATAAGATATCATATTAACAGGTTAAATTATTTTTTAAGAGGTGATTTATTTATGATTATAGAAGAAAAGTATTTAAAAATATTTAAAGATAAAGCAAATAAAAAGCTAGGAGAATTGGCTGCATTTACATTCAATAATGTGCTTACTTATATAGAATACCAATTACTCCGCGATCCAGAGTATAAAGATCCTGATTTGGAGAGGGCGCATTATGAGGTATTAAATATTAATAAAGAAAACCCAATGAATGTTACCAAATCTAAAGCTATGTATTTTATTTTAAATTACAGATTTGATATTTTAGAAGCTCTTATTGGTAAAGGAGTAGAGGAAGTCACTCCAGAACAAGAAAGAGAAATAAATTCCTTAATGGTCGATAAGGAAAGGTTAAATAAGTTTTTAATTGATTTTAAAGAATCAAGAATTAAAGAAGGAAAGTCCTTTGATAATTTTTAAAGAAAGTGAGGAATTATGTTCTTTTACAAGAATGCAGTAAATGTATTTTCGGATGCTTCTACTAAGATTATTAATCCTGGAACTAATAAGAATAAATTTCTTACTTGCCCTGGATTTGTAACTACTATTAATGGAAGTATCATAAATGAAGGATATGATATAGTTGAAGCTACTGTAAACTATGCAGAACTATATGCTATCCGTATGGGTATCGCTGATTTGTTAAAATATAAGAATACTGATCTATTCTTAAATATATTTTCAGATTCTAAGATATCCGTATTTGGTCTGAGGGAATGGTTCTTTAAATATTATAAGAATGGTAAGGATTTTACCTTAATGACTAGTGATAATAGACGTGGCAAAAAACCAGTTGCTAATCAAGAATTGATTCTAGATATTGTAAGAATGATTCTTCAAGCAAATGTCCATGTATCTATTTACCATGTACCTGGTCATATCCAAGCTAATAATATTGATAGTATGAACAAATTTCATTATATGTTTCATAACAACAATTTCCCAGATAATCAAAGAGTTACAGTTCCATTAGATACAGAGATGGAGATAGCTGGTTTTAACAATTACATCGATAATCTAACAAGAACTAAACTCAATAGAGCTATTAAAAGTGGATCTTTAGACAAATTTGATATCAAAAGAAAGCTATATCCAGCTATTTGGTATCCAAAACCTGAAGATGTAACAGACTATTTGCACTTAGTGCATCAAGCAAAATAAGACTAAATTGTATACTATAATTATGAAGGAGGTTTACAATATGGACTTTTTAAGTGGGTTAGCAGGAACTTGTTCCAATCCTGTAGAACCAGTAGAAGATTTATTCGGATATACGAATATGGCTGGAGAAGATTTCATTGGAATCGCTCCAGATATAGCAATAGAAACATGGTTTAATGATTTAATAGCACAGTATGGATTAGAGCAATTGGTTCAAATGTATCCTTATCAACCTATGAAGGTTAATAAATCTACAGGTATTATAGAACCAATTAATCAAGATTGTACTTACAATGCTAGATTGACAAACTGTTTCCATGTTTTATATCAACGTCGTAGGGATAAGATGATTCAGCAAACCGTTCAACAGGCAAGTCCTGTTGAACAGGTTCCTTTTCAAAATGTTAATATGATGAATCCATCTTTTTTACCTCAAAATGTTATTACAACGAACGGAAGTGTTCAACAAGTGTCTAATAACACACAAGCAGCTTTAAGCGTTAATACGCAGCAAGTAACACCTTCGAATCAAGCATACTCGCTTAATTTAGGAGGCTTATTTGATAAAAGTGATAAGGTAGAGCGGACTATTGAAGTTCTGCCTGAGAATATGATAAGGTCTGATGATGACCCAGAATTAATTAGGTTCAATCCTACTGAGGATATAATTGTGGAACCTGTTGAGGCTGGGTCGTTTCACCCTAATAAGAAGGAAGGATATTATGTAGATGATGACGGATCTCTTATAGGGAAACCTTTGGAGTATATAAATCCATTATTCAATAATCCAAATTATGGATCTTATTATAGTCAAACCCCTTATCCTACATACCAACAATCCTTCCCTACATCTTCTGTGTTCCAAAGTAGGAACTCGTATATTCCAACTTATAGGTCGGTGGTGAAGTAATGTTTGATATGTTTGGAAACAAGCTTAAAGTAAAAACAGTACAAGATAGCATAGATCAAGTACTGGCAAAAATGGAAAAAGAAGAAGCTATGCAACAAAACCCATCTATGTATGAACCACAACCTCCTCCAATATCTATGCAACAAGAGGTTATGATGTCAATGATGGGTGGAGGAAATCCAGCATTAGCTTTATTAGGACAGCAGCAGGCAGGGCCTGGAGGAATGGGTGGCGCACCACAAATTAATCCAGCTCTAGGTTTTAATGGTATGGTAGACTTTAGCAATCCAGCATCAGTTGGTAATATGCAAAATAGTTTACAGAATGATCCTAACTTCATAGCTAATCAGAATGCGGTTCTCAATATGATGAATCAAGCTTTAGGAGCAATGCCTAATGTACACGTTAGTCCAGCAGCTCCTCCACCACCACAATGGGGAGGAGGATTCCCACAACCTTTTCCTAATCAAATGGTAGGAAATAACTTTGGTCTGAATCCTAACTTTGTACAACAAACACAATTCCAGAATCCATTAGATGGAGTTGTACCTGCAAATCCTGATGCTGTAGTTAATTCAACTGCTAGTTGGTATGGAGGAACACCATTCCCAATGCAGAATGGATTAGGAATGCAGCCTAATATGGTAGGAGGTTGGAATGCTCAACCTTCATATTATAATTTCTATATGAATGATCCCGCTAACAGGGAAGCATATATGAGATTTACTCAAGAGGAGATCGATGCTGGGATAGGATTTAAAGTTAAAATCGTATCTAAAACAGAAGAAGAGATCCGAAGAGAAAAAGAACAAGATGCATTAGAAGAGCAAGCTCTTATTAATAAGCATCTTACATGGGATGATAAGTTTAAGAATATCAATTTTAAAACAGTAATGAGAGAAGTTGATATAGATGATCTCCCAGAACCTCTAAGAAGAATACGCATGGAGCAAGAATCTCAAGCTGCAGCGGAAAAGAAAGCTAAGGAAGAAGCAGAAGCTAATAAACCTAGCAGAGTTATCATAGAGTGTTTGCATTCAGAAATAGAAATATTAAGAGGATGGATTTATAGAATCCTTCCAAAAGATATAATCGGATTGAATGCAAAAGAAATCATAGTGCCAAAGCCAAAGAGATTATTCTTCAATAAACGCGATGAAGAAGCTTTGAGGAATCTATGTAAAAAGTTAGAAGTTTATAATCCTGCACTCGCAAGGGTTGTATGGAGCAAGAGACATCTTAAATATCGAGATGACTACAATATATTCGTGGAAATAGCCGAAGACAATCTAAGAGAATATGAAATAGATGAAATGTTTGATAAAAGAGAAGAAGGTTATAATGACTACAGAGTGCCTATGCATTGTAGAGAAATTCCTGGATACACTATAAATGAAAAAGGTGAAAAGGAATTCGATGAAGAATATTGTGAACTATATCCATTTATAAGATATACCGACAAGAACTACAAATACGAGTTTGATAGAGGAAGAAAACTTACTAACGAAGAATTTAATGTATTCTGTGAGTATGAGGAGATGTGCCTGGTATACGGCTTCCACCAATTAAGACTCAAGAAATTGTTAGACGACAATAGAAAACGTCAAGAGCTACCTCTTTCCTATAGCGTTGATAGACGTGAGTTAGCTATTAGAGAAGAAAAGATTAGAAATCTTTTAGTAGAGAGTAATAGTAGTAAAGAAACTACTGAAGAAGAAAACAAGATGGAGCAGCAATGCAAGAATAATAAAGTTCAAGAGGATCCAAGAACTTTAGAACAGATAGAGAATGAGTATTATAATAAGTTTGACCCAATAGAAACTCATTATCATGAAATGCGTGTGATGAGGAAGAAGCAACAACAACAATATGAGTTATATCGAGACATCTTCTCTTCGAAATCTCAAAAAGACTTCGATGCATGGTGGTATGGAAAGAATTCATCTCAATACCAACAAGAGAACCTATCACCAGAAGAGTTAAAGAAGAAACAACGGCAAGAATATGTTGATCGTATGACCGAAGCAAATATAGCTTTGCTCTCTAAAGCTACGCCGATAGATCCTGTACAGTTTGTAAACAATTTTAGATATTGGCAACAACAACAGTTGCAAAAATTGTTTGGCAATACGATGAATGAGGCAACAACGGCTAAAGATGTATTTGAAAAAGTAATTCCACATGCATTATACGAAATCTCTTGTGAAAATATAGAAAGACAACGGCAAGAAGCTATGAATAGACCATATAATCCAATGGCCTATAAAAGAGCTCTCATAGAACTTGCTAATAAGAAGATATTAGCTGGTAACGAAGATCCAAACTTCAAACCAGGTCCAGTAGACCCAAAATTTGGCTATCCATCAAATTGGGTAGATCCTACTAATTCTAAGGAATATGAAGAACGTAAAGCACAGTTCATGGAATATTGTAGAACATCGATGGGTGTAAATATGCCTTTGCGACCTATTTATAAATAAGGTGGTGAGCATATGAATATCAAAGAACGCAATGCTATTATAAGGCAATCGCAGGACGCTGCAAGGTTTGCTAACTTTGATCCTGACGTGTTCAAATTCACTGAGGAGAATTGGGATAATATGACCAAACCTCCACTCACTACTTACGTTCCTTTACCAGTTATAGATCAATTAAGATCTATAGTAAACAGTGTTAAACTTATGAACAACCCAACAAAAAAGTATGATTTGGTTAATAAGTTATTTGCTACAATTGGATTAAAACCATTAGCCTCTGGTACTAATAGAAGAACCTTCTATTGTACTTATGACCCTACAGTTGTTATAAAGATAGCATCTGATAGAGTTGGCAAGATGGATAATATATCTGAATTTACTTTACAAAAACTTATTAAACCATTTTGTACTAAGTCATTTGATGTGACTAGTGATGGAGTCGTTGCATTAGTAGAACGTGTTGAAACGATGAAGGAAAAAGACTTTAAACAAGTCTATGCTAGTGATGTATTTGACTTTACGTTTGAGATCCTTAGAAGAGGATATGTTATGGAAGATATAGGAGGTAACTTCTATAAAAACTGGGGTATAAGATTCGGCTTTGGTCCTGTTATCCTAGATTATCCATACGTATTTGAATTAGATTGGGCAAAGCTAAGATGTAGTCATAGAGATATTCATACTGGAATATACTGTGACGGATACCTTGATTATGATTATAATAAAGGTATGTCTGAGATTATCTGTACTAAGTGTGGTACTAGATATACTGCTAAGTATTTAGCAAGAAGAATTGATGCTAAAGATGTATTAGAAAGAATTGACAGAAAGAGGGACAATGAAATGGCATTATTAGACACAAACTTTAAAGTAGTAATTAAACGCGGTGATCAAATCGTTAAAAGATGTTACAAAGAAACAGATACTATTGTAGATCCTAAAACAAAACTTGGTGGTAAGAAAGAATACAACCAAGAACCTAAACTTAAATTAGATGAACAAATGATACACAGAGTTCCAAAATATACTGTAAAACGTAAGATAGAAGATAACGAAGCTCCACAAGATAACCATAATCATGGTAATAAGAAAAGATATCCAAACTTTACTGATCAACCATTGTTTACGGATAACTTGATCTTCTATCCTAAAAACTTAAAGAATGATATTATCTTCTTCTTAAAGAAAATGGAAGAGAAATATGGTTCTGAAGATGCTGTAAGATTAGCATCTATCATTGGTACAGTTTACAATCCAATGAATCCAGATTATGTTCTTCCTGAAAGAGAAACTGAAGAAAAGGAAGAAGTGAAAGAAGACCCAAAGTCTGAAGCTCCTGTCGATGAAGCTAATTATAGCTACGATGGTGGGGAGTTTGAAACTAAAGAACCAAAACCTTTAGAAGATGAAAAGGAAGAATTGATTAAAAAGATCGAAGAGGCTGAGAAGGAGGAAACAAATCCTCAGCCATCCTTCCCTACAGCTCCAAAAACTTATGAAGACGTTAAGAGTATGAGCATTGAAGACATCATCACAGAATCTATTTCTAAAGATGAGTTGAATCTATTCAAAGAAAATAATGCTCCTAAGGAAAATCTATTCCCAGTAAAACCAATGTCTAAAGAAGAGGAAGAAGCTGCTAAGCTTAGCTCTAGTACAGAAAATGTAATCACTGGTATCGTTGGATCTTCTCTTGTAGATACTCTTAAAGAGAGACAACTAGCAGAGGCTCTTAAAGACACTGTAATCAATACATTCGATAAGAAATTCGTTCCAGATGTTGACGTAGATACTGCTATTAGAAAGCTTGATAATGAAATCACTGAGATGATCAAAGATGATATCAAAACTATTAGTGGTACTACAGATGGCTTGGAAGTAAATATTGCCAAGACCGTAGACAATAGAAATAATGAATGCTTTAATGTGACAGTAAAGAACTTTACTAGTCCTGTATTCGAATGTGTTATTTACCCAGCTGCTAAAGAGGCTGTTGTTGAAAAAGAATCTGATAACGAAGGTGGAGAAAAAGCAATGGAAAAAGCTATTTTTAACTTCTTAAATGCAAAGGTTGATGAAATCGAACATGATTATTCTTCTAAAGAGGAAGCAAAGACTTCTATCGCAACTGCATTGTATGGTGCTTTTAAAGATGAATTCAAAGACAAATTCACTCCAGCTCGTATGATGGATATCTGTAAAGAATATGTAGATAACTATGTATCCTTTGATAGCAACGAAGATGAAGAAGAAACTCATACAGCAGCTGATGAGTTATAATCTAAAGGGTGATATCAATGCAACCTCAAATGAATAATCCGCAACCACAGTTTAATAGATTTTTAGAAGGTGTGTTGTATGGCTGTAATGATGCCGGCAGTATTCCAGATGCATTAGCATCTGGATATGCTGTAATAGCAGTAGTAGATATAGAAGAAGCATATAAGTATGCTAACGTTCCAAACTTAGCAATCATGTCTAATCTACTTCCACCTCCAGAAGCAGTGACTGCTTATATTGATGGAGAAGCTGCTATTGGTCATCAAATTTATTATGAATACTTATCTAATAGAGAACGAGAAGCAACAGTGGTAACTGTACTACAAGCTTTATATGGTCATAGGCCAAGTATTAGATTTAGAAACTTCCTAATCTATACAGATTATGAACCTGATGTAGAGTTCAATATCTTATATACTTTAGGAGAATTCTTTAAGAATACTTTTGGTATTGTAATGGCCCCATATAAGCAATCACAAGCTTATAATATTGGAATGCCTCAATATGATTATATCATCTCTAACTTACTATTCTCTAATGGTAAGATTAATAAGTATGAATTCGTTAGCATGCTTCCACAAGATGCTATGCCAACAGATGTATCTTGTAGTATTCTACTATCAGATATAAATTATCAACCATCTGGATTGGAAGATGGATATAGAATAGTATGTAATTATATAGCTCAACTTAGAGCAGAGATTGCATCAAACTATACTATGAAATCTCCTATTATCCAGATCAATGATAAATTAAATAAAGACTTAGAGCAAAGTATCAATGATAAGATCTTTGAATCTCAATCTAAATTTGGTAATCAATAAAAAGAACAAAGAGAACTCATAACGAGTTCTCTTTCTTTTTTATCATAAAGGAGGATATCATGCCAATTGTAAGAACAGAAGAAGAATTAGAATATGCTAGACGTCTGATATTAAGTGAATTTACAGATATGGGTTGGTTTAAAGTAGAAAATACTAATAATAGAATTACTACTAAAGAATTGCATTCTATTAAAGCTGGTGCTTATCAAGATATGTATGGAGAAGTACAAGCATTCTTTATTGCTAAAGCTCTATTAGATAATAAACAAAAACCAGTAGAAAAGGAAGAAGTAACAGAAGAATTAGAACCTCTTGATTATTCTGTGAAACAAGAAGTTATTTCTAAGAACGATACTTCTGATGATGAAGATGTTGTATTAGTCAAATATCCTACATATTACATGGTAACTCAACAATATAAAGGTGGGCCATTTACAGGAAAGCTCCTTCCTACACAAGATGATATTGATAGAAGTGTTGCATTAAATAAGAGCAACAGTTTCACATTCTTATTCTTAGATAATAGATGATATAATCATATACTATAACTATGAAGAAGAAAGGATGTGATTATATTGAAACTTCAATTTATTAATATCAATGATATGAGATTATTAGAATATGTAAAAGATAAAGCACGAGCAGAAAATGCACCAGTATTCAACTTCTATTCCATGTTGGATTTTGGATATAGATTAGAGGGTTTAAAACCTCTTCCAAATATAATGCAAAATCTATCTTATGCAAACTCTTTTCGTGACGATAATTATACAGTTCAATTTGATAAGGCTTATGCATATCAGCTATTATATAATGAAGCATCATTCATTGATCTAATGAGAGTTCTTAGTATGGTAGAAAATACAGAAACTGTTATTGTAGTAACAAACCATTCTCATCCAATGGTAGAAGCTATAGTGGATTCTCTTATTAAATTTATTCAAGAAAGATATTCATTACAAAGTTTCTTGATAAATGATATAGATGATATTGACCCATTTGCTACATCTACTTTTATTACAGAAGGCGGATATCTAAATTATATAGATGATGTGAAAAGAATGGGAAGATACTATGATCCTCATCAGTTATTACAAGAATCTGAGTTCTATATCTAAGGAGTACTATGGCTATATGGGAAAAGGATAGATATGTAGCTCCTTATGAATGGCTTATAAATAAGCATCTAAGAGAATATGATCTATCTAAAGCTAATATAAGTCTCTTATTAGAGTATGGATTTATATCTAAGAAAAGATATGATGAAATATTTAATATGCCGAGAGAACAAAGGGAAATAACAGTTGGTCTTATGCAAAGAGATAATCCTGAATTATCTAAGGGCTTATCTAATTGCTTTAAAGATGCTAGAAGAAGATTCTTTGAAATAAATGATCTCAATCCTGATAATGTGCTATATATAGATAAGGATTCTATAACCACAATAGATACTCTAGTTCCATACACAAGATTATCTGATAATCTAGAATTTAAACTAAAGAATGAGTATAGCAGTTTCTATAGATTACAATATATAGACTTTCTATATTACTGTAATGGAGCTATAGAAAACTTTAGATTAAAAGGTGCTGGAAAACAAGTTCCTATAAAACATAAAGAACACTTTGTGCAATTCTTGTTAGCATTAGCATATACAGCTCAAACCGATACTGTAGAGAATTGTATTCTAATGATAAAGGATTTCTATTATAATTATACTCATAGATTATTAGATAGAGAATTTTATAGAGAACTCAATAATCGTAGTATGTATAAGATAGTAAATAGTGGATATCATACATACTATGCTGATGCTATAAATAGTATTGGTATTGAGTTTGTAGATATATCTCATAATGCAGATATACTAAGAATCTTATATAGAATATTTATGACTGAATATTTCTCAAAAAGATGAGGCTATGGGAACTTAATCCCATAGCCTTTATTTTTTATCAATTTTGATATTTGGATTACTATAGATAGCTTTATTATTACCAGCGGCCATAAGAGTAATAAAGATAAAACACTTTGTAGAAAGTATATTAGGTACTCTATCTTTACCATAATAAAGCTCTAGTTTATTCTTGAATACCTCAGACATATTTGAAGCAACACTATCTTTTAATTCCTTCATTAATCTGATTTGTTCTTTTTCAGAAAGGTAGTCAGAAACTGCAGTAGGATTAAAGAAACCTACGTCTCTATTATAACATTCTTCTATATATTTATCTAATACTTTATCTAGTTCTTTGAACTGATCAAATTCTACTAATTCGATCATCTCTTTTTCTTTTTTGTAATTTAAATAATCATATACTAAAGTTAACAAGTATAATACTGTAGCCCATACGAATGGGAATACGTAATCACCACTGATTAAATAAATAACAATAGATGCTAATAATATATAGATGCCTTTGTGGTTATTGATATTATCTAAGATGAATAGATAAAGGATTTTTAATTTGATAAAAAGATTTGTAAAAAATGCTTTTGCATTATTTTTAAGATTATCATATTTAGAGTACAGTTCTGCCATTGTTTAAATTACCTCTCTAGCTTAGTAGACCAATCATATAGTTTATCTCTTAATTCTAAGAGCTTACTTGCTTGTTCTTCCTTAAATTTATATTTACCATCTAGAGAGTTATTTAAATACATCATCAACTTATAAGCAATATCTCTATTTAATCCATTAGGATATCTTTCTAATAAAGACCACCACTTACCAAAGACCATTTCTGGATGAACGTATAGATATTTGTGATGATATAATTGGTGGCATGTTTTACAAAGCATTACTACTGGAATATTGTTTTGGGTATGCTCATATCTTAATAGATCAGATAGATCAAATTCAGTAATGGCGCCATAGGTATTTAAAATATGCTCTGTAATAATGATTGCTATATCATAGATATTAAGCATGCAATGGTGCATCTCTAAAGATGCCATTTCTTCACCCTCATCATTACCAGCAGTAATATTAGGATGGAATTGGCAACAATCTAATCCGATAGAGTATAGATATGCTTTGTAATGTTTATAGGTTCTGCTGTGTCTAAATTCTCTAATAGCAGAGTCTAAGAATGCTTTATATTCATCAAGGTCATAAGACCCTTCTTTAGTTAATGCGAATTGTACTGCATACTCCGAATTTGGAGAGGTTAAGAGCGGATTATGCTCTACATTTTCTACAAATACGTTTGGAAATACATTTGTCTGTGTATACATTATATTTATCTCCCTTTTTAATACTAACGGAATTATTTGTATGTTGTCCGCTGCAATTAGGACGCATCCCTATAAAACTACCTACTCTGACATTAGATTAATTTTATAGGAATTTAAGAAAGGAGAAGCACTCATGTCTTTACCTTTTTCTGAGGATAAATTGACGACTCAAAATCCTTTCATAGATTTAGTATTCTACAATCTGAAATTATTGGCATTTAATTCTATTATTAAAGACCAAGCAAAAGCAGATAGATATGAAACTACTGAGTCTCTAAGGAATGCATCTTTATATATTGCATGTGTCGAAAATCATATCGAATTAGATATGTTTAAAGGCATTCAATATCCTAGAGATCTATTAATAGAAGCTGGGTTAGATGAGAAAGAGCTTTGGGTTTATGAAAACTTTAAAGACGAATACTATATCCCAGATGAATATAGACCTAAACTTACGAAATTATTAAGACAATGGTTTATTGATACATATATGGATGATAAGGAGTTAAATCCTTATTATCGAAATCTTGTCGGATATCCTGCTATTGATCAATGGGGTATTCCAGTAAGAGAATATGAATACCTATTCCCTGATTATTTAGATTATGATAAGTCTGCTACATACATGCATGAGTTATCTAATGATACAATCAAAGAACTAGATGGATTAGGAATTCTTAATATTATCCTAATGCAATATCCAGATCATAAATATCTTAAGTATAAAACTTATGGTATAGATATTTATGAAGCTAGAAAGAAATTGGATTATCAAATATTATGGTATCCAGAGAATGCTGATGTAGACTACAGTGTTACAGAAGAATTCTTAATGAAGTTTACTCAAAACCGTAAGTTTATGCTAGAATCAGTATACTCTTATGCTATGGAGTTAGAAGAAAAGAATTATCATGATATGATGATGATTTATTTAATCATCTCTGTATTAGTAGATATTCTTGCAGATATTCAATCTCATATTATCAAGAAGGATATTCTTGATAGACGTTGTATTGAATTCATCTTCTCTATGTATGGTGTTCCATATTATAGAGTAATTCCAATTGAGTATCAAAAAGCTTTAGCTAGAAATATCCATTCTTTGTGTAAGTATAAATCTTCTACTACTGAAATGCTTAATATCATTAAACTCTTTGATACTAAAGATAAGTATGGTATTAAGATTTTTAAATACTGGCTAGTTAAAGAAAGAAAACCAGATTCATATAATGGATTTGAATGGAAATCTAAGAAAGTCCTTAAAGGAAACTATAATCAAACTGTCGAAGAAGAACACGTTGTAGTAGATCTTACAAAGACTCCTGAAAGACAGATTATCCCTCATGATATTCTTATGTATAACACCAACGTTAGTAAGAACATGGGAACTACTAATCTTCTACAATCTAAAGAGTATAAAGCATCTAATCATAGTCTAGAAGCTAGGATGGCAGCAGCTTCAGCTGTAGCTGCTATTAAAGGTGTTAGGTTTGATCTTACTTTATTTAGTGATCCATTAAATACTACTGCTGGATTAGGATATACTGCTATTAACGGTGCTTCGTTATATGATATTGGTGGTAGTCTTACATTAAAAGACAAATCTACTAAACAAGACTTTAATGCAGCAGTAAAGGTTCAGACCGCATCATATGTGAATCTTTCATTCCAAGAAATTAAAGGTAAAGATCTAACCTTTGTTCCTAATCATCTTGGTTATGATTTAAATGGTGATCTTATTGTAGATTATGAAGGCGGATCTTCTAAAGATATTAATGGTCATTTATACTATGATTATACTGGTATCATTCCATTCCCATTCGAATACTATCTTCAAAAAGGAAATGTATTATTTATTCGGTTAGAAGATAGGATCCTAAGAGAAGGAATAGATTATGAGATCTACGATTATAACAAAGTAAGATTCTTTAATGAGATCTTAGATGGCAAGAAAGAAATCATCTATGATTTCTATTATGATAGATCTACTAAGGATATTAAGTTCAACGTAGATAAATCTTATAACTTCCAAACTAAAGTAAAGACTTATGAAGGTGCTAATACTATTAGTTTAGGAACTTTACCATTCTCTGATTTCTTCTTAAAAGAAAATCAGTTAATCGTAACAGTAGATTCTGTATTCTTACCTCAGAATACATATTCTGTAGATTTAGCTACCAATGTTCTTACTATTGATAATAGAATAGATACTGTTGGTAAGAAAGTAAATTGTATCTTTATCTACTCTAATTACTCTCAAGCTAGATTCTTTAAGTCTACTACTCTAACAGATACTGATAATCAAACTAAGATTCATATTGATGAACCGTTTAAAAACTACTGCTTGAATGGTAATACATTCTTCGTTATGGTTGGTAAGAAGTTTATATCTAATAAAGACTACACTATCAATATTTCTGAAATTGATGGTGGTGCTTATATTACTTTAAAACAAAGTAACTTCGAAGCAGGCACTCCAATAGACTTTAATTTTATTTACTCTACAAATGCTATTAATGAAGATATTGAATTAGTTGATAAAGTAATCAAGTTCAAAGCTTCTACTGATTATCAAAATGAATTCAAAGTAAACTATCCATTCAAGAATTATGTAGCTACCAAATATAAGCACTATGTAAAATATCTAGACAAATATCTTCCTGAAGATTGGTATAGTGTTACTAATAATTCTCTTGTTATAGTAAACGATACCTTAGCTCTTCAGGAAGGTGACGAACTAGAATTAGAATTGGTTTATATAAATAAAGATAGAACCAAACCTGAATTCAGTAATATCAAAGTAGCTATTACTCATCTATTAGCTGGTGCTGATAATCAAGATAGATTCCCTCTTACTTTCCCAGTAGATAATTACTTTACTAAGGGAAATAAAGTATGCGTTGATATCGAAGGTAATATGCTTACTGAAGGTATTGATTACACTGTAAATTATAGTAAGAAAAATATCCGACTTCTTAAAAAGAAACACTTCTTAAAGAAAGATCAGCAATTGAATGTAACCTTCTTCTATAATGGGGTTACAGAAAATACTTTGGTATTGAGTGAAGAAACTCATAAGATCTTTAATCATGGAGATCCTAAATTCAATATCAATTTCCCATTCTTCCCTTATATTCAAACTGATCAAGGATTTATTACTATTAGTGAAAACTCTATTCATTCAAGTGATGATATGGGATTAACTAATCAGTTCCATGTCACTATGAATCCTAAGATGGTTTCTAATGCTGATATAAATGAAAACTTCTTATTTATTTATAATAAGCATTATCTAAACAATCCTAACCCATCTCTAACAGTTCAAATTTTAGAAAATCCTGTATCTATCACTCCAGAAGGATATATGGATATTAAAGTTCCATTTGATTATTACTTCGAAAATAGATGGCCTTATGTTATTACTGATTCATATGGTAATGTATTAGATGATTCTGAGTATAGTATATTCAATGGCAGTTTCTATTTCACTAATCCTAAAGATATAGCTAAATATGGAGATAAACTTTATATTCATTATATCTATAATACGAATGGTGGATCTACTGTAGGATATGCATATGAAGAAGATTATTCATACACTACTAATCTAAAATTCTGCAAGATTCCTGTAGATAAACAATACGTTACAGATAATATGAAAGATAGTGCAAACTATAAAGATTATGATGTAATGGTTAAAGGAGATGGTTGGTGGGATGGCGTTGATTATAAAGACAACAATCATCAATTAGTAAAAGATGCGATTTATAAACAACCATGGAATTATGCTAGAACTAAATACTATGGTATAACTCAAATGATTGATATCTCTGCATACTCTACTCAAATGAGTTATTTCTACAGTATGCTCTATGATGATATTCTTCTAGAAGAAAAACTATTAGTAAAGATTCCATCTATTTCTACTTCCCATCCATTTAAATTAGCACACTTATTTATCTTTATGACTTCTTTGACTTACATGTTTAATGGTATTGAAGATTTCATTATTGATAATCCTGCTAAGACAATGCTTGTTCAAGGATTTAACTTTAGAACTAGCCTCTCTGATCTTAAAGAATACTTGAGAAAGAAACACAGAGAAGAAAAAGAATTCCCTATCTGGGATTTCATTACTCCTAAATCTCAAATTAAAGATCTAGTAGAGTTTATGAATATCTATAAAACAAATATAGAAGTTCGTAGAACTATTTGTCAAAGAATGCTTGAAGCTCAGGATTGGGAAGAATACAAAGTATGGAAAGATCTTTATGACTCTCTCATGAATTGGAAACTCACCATGAAGTACTTTACTTTAAGCAATGGTGAGATAGCTAAAACGTATACTGAGTTCTTAAAAGATAAAGATACTGTATTATACGATAAACTTGTTAAGGTAAATAGCATTATCTCTTCTGATGAAAAGATTGATACTATTACAAGTCTAGTAGATGATATCATCTATATTCTAAATGAGTATATGGGTGATATGAGATATATCTTTGATGGATATGCTGGTCACTCTGGTAATGAAATCATGAAGTATATTATGCTCATGATCGAATTCTTTAAATCCTATAAGATAGTATTTCTTACAAGAAATACTACTATGGAAATCACTTGGGGTAAAGACAGAGATGAAGACGTAATTATTCGTCCTAATGATATGGCTTATTCCAATGAAATAGATAAGAGACCAGAGTATTATCCTATCGTAGAAAAGGTATTTGATAAAGAGATCAATCGTGTAGATGAAAGATTTGATAAAGTTCCTTGGATGAGGGAAGATCTTGTATTTAACTACAATAATGAACGCAAGTATGTTACTATAGATATTCCAGCATCTACTTATCTATGGTCTCAAACAATAATGAAAGATATAAATGGTAGAGTTAAGGGTGATGATTACCAACAATTCTCTAAAGATATTATCAAATCTGACGTATTCAATTACGTTAAGAATCTATTAAGCCAAGATCTATTAATTGGTAAATTATCTCCATTCTTATACGAAGTAAATGCTGTTATCAATGCAGATACTAATATTGATAGAAAAGATGTAGATACTGATAGTTTTGTTGGTAACTTTGAATTTGTTCAAGAAGAAATCAAACCTATTATCATTCCAGGTAAGTTAAAACTAGGTACTACTTATAAGGATTGGACGTTTGGTTTAAATATTGCTATCAATAGTATTTATAAAGATCTATCTAAATATGCTGAGAAAACTTTAGGCAATCTTACTGGTCAAGTAGCTATATTGAATGATACTATTAAAAATGACTTGTCATTAGTAGAGCATACTTTCAATGTGGAAGAAATGTTTAAAGGCTTATCCAAAGTAGTAAATGTTCCAGGATCTGATCTTATTCATGCGGATACTTCTAAGATTACTTCTACATTTGCTATGTATGAAAACTGTAATACTTTAGGTAGTATTGATGCTAAATGGGTTAATACTAAGAATGTAACGAATATGTCTGAAACATTCTCAGGTTGTGAAAATGTTATTTCTATAGATATTTCTACATGGGATACATCTAAAGTTAAAGACATGAGCTTCATGTTTGAAGATTGTTCAAAACTTGTAAATATTGAAGGTATATTGGATATGAGTTCTTGTACAAACTATATGAACATGTTTGTTGGTTGTGATACTTTAGTTGGTGTAAAAGTTATTAATCCTCCTGCAGATTTTGAATCTGTAACTAAGATTAGACACGATCAATATGAAGTAGTTACTAAGACCAATGTTGATACAGACTTCAACCTCTCTATAAATATTACTAATGACTACAGAAGTCTCAAGAAATATATGTCTACAAAAGATCCAGATTCTACTATGGGTACATTGTCTCCTGCTATCTTAACTGAATTGAATGGTGTTAAAGCTAACAACGTTTCAAAAATGTTTGAAAGAAGCGTAGTAACAGATATTCCTAATCTTCATATAGATACTTCTAAAGTAGAAGATTTTGGTGATATGTTTAATAGATGCTCTAACTTAACTACAATTACAGGAATTATAGATATGACTAGCAGTACTAACTGTGAAGGAATGTTTGCTGAATGTACTAATTTAACTGGAGTTAAAATCTTTAATCCACCTCTAGACTTTGAAGATAAATGTGGATTAACTCATGACCAATATGTAATAGTGAAATCTAAATAAAGTATGGAGGAATACCAACGTGATTAATGATAAATACAAAATCCAAGAGGAAGTCTTAACTAAATCTTCTGAAGGATCTGAAGATCTTGTATCCTTAGAAGAAGGCCATCCTAATGGATTAAAAACAGAAGTTATTATTAGAGATCATGATACTGGATTAGAACTATTCCGTGGTAGTAATAAAACCCTTATCTCTGGATCTGAATTTATTGCTATGCGAATGTTTGATCTTCATGATAAATCTTTTGTAACTCCTACCTATAATAATAGACTACAATTAGAAAATACAGTTAATAACCCTAATCAAGAAGAAGTTTTGAATAACTACTTTGTTCAATTATTCTGTTTAGGCACTTCTGGTTGTAACCGTGAATCTGCTTTAAAATATGAAGTAGATAATAAGAAATGGATAGCTCCAGAAGACATGGTTCCATTCCAATACGTTCCAGAAGATAAAGATCTTGATGCGGATAATCGCCAAATTTACTTTGGTCGTAAAGAGCTAAAGAATAAAAAGATGGTTGCTTATTACTTTAAAAAGTTTGATAGTGATCCTACTGAACGTAAACAATTGGAAGATGGTACTCCTATTGATGCTACAATTTATGATGATCAATCTGAATTGCCAGCACAAATCATTGTAGAAAATACTTTGGTTATTACTAAAGATGACTGCCGTGATTACTTTATTAATACTACTGGTATTAATGATGCTAGATTCAACTGTATCAGCTTATGTTTAGCATATAAGAAAGAAAGCGAAGATGGATATACTTACTATCAAGATATCCGTCCAGCTACTAGAATTAACTTCCCTAATAAGTTCTTAAATGACTTAGGTGCTTCTTGGGATATCATCTACCGTATCTACTTCTAATAAAATCTATCCCCATAGGACCTTGTTCCTATGGGGTTCTTTTTTATTAATATAGAAACTAAGGAGTAAAGAGGATGGTGATTTATATATGAGGGACGCATTAAGAGAAATGGTTAAAAATCTTGCTTTTGAAAGATTTAAGAAAGAAGGATCTAATGAAGAGTATGTTAGGTACAGATCTAATATGAAAACAAATAAAAAAGATGCGAATACAGATGAGTCTGATTATATGATAGATTCAAAACCTATCGATGAATACGTTGATGATATTTATACTGTCATAGATCTAGCTCTTGAAGAAGAAAGATTAGAGATCCTTATATGGGTTACGATAGTTGCTGTATTATTAACGATTGCTGTTACACTTTTTATAGTACTAAAAACACCCCTACTAGAATTAATCTAGTAGGGGATAAGATTTTAATAACCGAAAATTTTATCATAACCATATTCTTCCATATCGAATGTCTTAACAGTACTATCATGGAAGTTTTTCATGGATTTCAATTTAATCTTTGCAGGAATAACGTATGATGCAACTCCTACATTTTTAATACCTAATCTAGTAAATAGATTACCAGCACATTTATTACAAATACCTTTTTCAGATTCGCATAGACCAGAGTATCTTAGCTTTACTTTCTTACCAATATATGAATCTCTATTGTCAGAAGTTAATTCTACTAATCTAGAACCTTCTACAATATAACTATACATCCAGTCATCAATATTATCACCAGTTAGAAGAATTTCTTTATATCGTTTAGTACCACAATCAGAACCTTCTTCTAATACAGTCAAATGCTCTAATGCTTTAACGAAGATCTTTTCCCATGCACCACCATCGGCAGTTTTCTTAGCACGAGCATATGGACCAAATGCTAGAGAATCTGAGAATGCAGCATATTCATCAGGCTTAATACCAGTTGTTAAGTCAGATTTGATAACAGTATATTCACCATTAGGGTTTAATGGATCAGGGTTTTTAGATGCGCCCTTCATAACAAACATGTTTTTGAAGTTGTTGTTCCAGTCAATCTTAGCACCAGAATTAATCATATCAATAGATGGGTCATCTTTAAGCATTTCTTTACAATCTTTGATTAGTTCTTGTTCTATCTTTTGAGATACTACTGGATCATGCTCATCTAATTCTTTTTCATATTTCTTTAAGAGTTCTTGTTTCTTTTTAGAAATAGCTTTAGGAATGCTCATCATATTTTCAGTAATAGAAGCAGATAAGATGTTGCAATATGGTTGGAACTTTTCTGTTTTAATAATAAGACGTTTTAATGCATCTAAAGGTACTTTATCTTCCACCACTGCATAAGAAACTTGTTTATTGATCTTTTTAAACATCTTACTTGTAATAGGTTCATTAATATAACCAAATAGTTCAAATAAGTCTTGTTCGATAAAGGCTTTATTAAATACCCAAATACCTACAGTGGTTTTGATGATATTTGTATTCTTATTTCCTTCAGGACCATAGCTTCCAACTGGAATATCTACTAGGTCATAAGGTTGAAATCTTCTTGTATCATTAAACTCACCAAACATATCCATTGCAAAAGATAGTTTAGTGCACTCGTCCTCTGTTATAGCCAAAAGATATTCAATATCTTTAGGATCAGTTATTCTTTTAGCTTGTCGTTTTACAACTTTTAATGCCATAAAAGGTTAACTCCTTTCATATGAATCTTTAGAATTATATGAATGTCTCCATAGTATATTTGGATAGGTCTGACATTATAATGAGTATCCTAAGAATGGGTATGAAAATTTTAATGTAAGGTGAAGGAATATCAAAAATGGTATCAGGGAATTTCAAAATTACAGTTGAAGACAAACATAAATTTTTATATATTGTAGAATTAAAAACTGGTAAAAAAGAAAGTGCTATTGAAGTAAAATTCAGTTCAAATGCTTATGATCAACCACCAGAAATGAAGAAAAGGATAATTGATTCATATGATAGAGTTTGTAGTTATATCATAGAAAAAGAATTTGTAGGTTTTATAAAAGAAAAGTTGGAACTGTCTGCTAGGGTTAGAAGCATTGTAGTTCCATTGACTAAGATAGAATGTCTAATTCAGTCTTATAAAAATTATAAAAAGTCTTCAATCAAATAATGGGTTATATACTATAATTTTGAAATAAGATCCGCTAAGTACTAAATGTACTTAGCGGGTTTTATTTTTACAAACCCATTTACTTATTATTAATTCTTTTTGTTTAAGGTATTAAAAAGGAGGAGAATTTAAGATGGATAACAATAGCGCGAATGCCTATCCAAGGAGTGAACAATTTGATTATTTCACTAAATTTGAGATGATCAATTTTGATGAGGAATGCCGTAAAGACCTCACTAATGGGCATGGCTTTATTATTAAAGAACCACAACCTATCAACAAAGCTTTAAAATCAGATGACTCTATTTTCAGTTCTAAATATGGTAAATCATTACAAGATAAGAATCCATATTCTAATAGATACTCTTGTAAATATGGTTGTACTCAAGGCGCATTTTATTCTGTACCAGGGGATAAGAACTGGGTTTGCCCTATCTGTGGAACAGAAGTCAAATCTGTTGGTGTAGATTTTACTTACTTTGGTTGGATTAAGATTAAAGAAGAATTTTGTCTTATCCATCCATTGTTATTCTTAACAATCTCTAGCTTGATTGGTAAGAATAACTTAGAAGAGATCATAGAACCAGCGGTAGAATTAGATGCTAATGGTCAGCCTATGACCCAATATGATAAACGTATCTTAAAACAAAAGTCTAAACGTGGTGGATATGGTAAACGTAAGAAGGCATCTTTAGATACCAGATTTGCTGGTATTGGGTTGATGGGTTTTAGAGATCACTTTGATGAGATCATAGAATACTTCTATAAGAAGAAACCTGCTAAGAAGGAATTCTATGATGAGATCATGAAAGAAAGAGATAAAGTATTTATCCACTCTATTCCTGTATACACTACACAACTTCGTATTGCTAAAGTAGAAAATCATAGATTTACATTTGAATCTACTAATGCTGATTTCAACTTATTAGCAAAACTTGCTGCTACTGTAAATAAGAATAATCTCTCTATTTATAGAAATAAGAAATACCAAAACCAATTGCTATGGGATATGCAATCTAAATTAACAAACTTAACTACAGAAATCATTGCTATCTTATCTGGTAAGAAAGGTACTTTAAGATCTATTATATCTGGACGTACTGCATTCTCTGAACGTTCAGTTATTGTGCCTAATCCTAAATTAAGAATGGATGAAATTACATTACCATACTTTGGTTTATGCATCTTAATGCAACAAAGACTTATTAATATTATTAAGAAATCTTATAATATTACATATGCTCAGGCATATAAAATTTGGTACTATGCATCTCTTAAAGTAGATGAGCGTGTATTACAAATTATTAATGAGTTGATTAATACTAATAGAGTATCTGTATTAATCAATCGCAACCCAACTATTTTCTATCAATCAATCGTATATAAAAGAGTTGTAGGATGTACTCTAGATTATACAATGGGTATTGACGTATATACATTAGATGGGCTAGCCGCTGATTTTGACGGGGATACACTTAATATCTTAATGCTTTATAATAAAGAATTTAAAGAAGCATGTGAAGCTGTATATTCTCCTAGAAATGCTTTCTGTATTTCTAGAGATGATGGTAAGATGAATCCTTCTATCAATGTATTTAAGGATATTCTTATTAACTTAAATAGCTTGGTTGGTATTGGTAGATACAAGTATAACCAAACCCAATTATCTAAGATAGAAGAATTTAAATCTAAATATGGTGCTAATGTATATTAGAAATATTAGAGATGGGATTAATTTCCCATCTCTATTTTTTTTTGTAAAAAATTGCTTTCAATTATATACTATAATAGTGGAATCATATTTTGAAGATTTAAATATTTAAGGAGGAATAAAAATGATTCATAGGAGTATATTACAAATCCCACAATTAAAAGATGAAATCCAGTGGAATGATGAAATTACTGGAGAATTAAGATCTGGTATAGTTGGTAAAGTAGAATATCTAGATGAAACAACCGCTTTTGTTTACGTCATTGATTCTTTTGATTTAGAAAATAATAAAGAAATAGAACCACAAACTGGTTTGCCAGGACAACCAGGGTTTATGCCTGGATTTACTTATGCCGATATCATCGTATTTGATGATAAACCAAACAATATTGAAGGATGGGCTAGAGACTCTATTAAAGAGAACTATGATAAATATACAGACAGTCCAGACTATGATGCTATTATAGGAGAGATAAAATGAGATACTATTTATATTTAGACCAACGAGATAGAAAGGATATTAGATCTATGGTTTCAAAGATAGCAAACCATTATATTTCTAATAATAGTTCCTATCCAGAATATAGAGCATATATGCCAGTAGATAATGATCTTGAAATAATTGTTAGCGAACAAAACGATTATGTACGAGTATCCTTACACTTAAGAAAAAGATACGACGTATATACAGGTTTTAAAAGAAAATATGAAAAATTAAATGTATATGTAGATAAGATCTTAGGAGAACGTCCACAGACAAATGAGGAAGTTGTTAATAGGTTTAGGGAGATCTGTAAAGAAATTGCATGCTACTACATATACTATTTTGAAACTGGATTGGATCAAATTCCTAAAGATTTGAATAGTACTGCTAGATGGAATTCAGTAAAACATCCAGTATTTAGCTGCAATGTAAAAGACAGAGCAGAAGAGTTTGTATTTAAAATACTAGGTAATGATTACAGCGTAGAAGGAGATAATAACGATGAAACAATGTTATATGCTAACCTCTGATGAAAAAGCATATTTAAAACAAGTGATAGCCAATACTCTTAGATTAACTTCTAAAAGAAAAGGTTCTTTTAAATACATCTCAAATATAGATATTAGAGATACAGATAATTTTGTATGTTGTAAATTAATTGGAGAACGTATTATTGAAGATCATGCATGGGTAGAAAGTCCATATAGTAATAGAAGATGGAAAAGAAAACTACCTGTTACTTGGTTCTATACTAAAGATGGAGATGACTTTAATAAGTTAGTAGAAGAATTAGTGCCACATTCTGTCGCTAATTACATGGTATTCGAAAAATTTATGACTGATAATAAAGAGATCGATTTTTGTTCAGTTGATATACCATATAGCAATCATTCTACTTTTGTTGATTGGTTATGTGATCAGAAGATAAAAGAAAGTATCGTTCCAAGTGAAGAAATAAAAAATAATTTTAAAAAGGTTATAAAAATGATAAAAGATACTGGACTTAGATCTCTTAATGAAAAGCTAATTATATATAATGCTATGGCTGGAGAGGATAGAAAAGAAAATGATTAATATAAATAAAGACCTTCATTAGAGGGTCTTTATTTTTTTTTCACATATGGATAATACACAATATGGATTTTACTTAGTTTAGGAGTTATAAGAGTTATGGCTAAAAAATATCTTACTAGGAATGCTAGGATTAATAAATATAAACCGAAGAAAACTGAACTTAGAGAATGGCTTAGACTCATTAAATGTAAAGCTATAGATAACGTTCTATTATTAGATAATGAAGATGAAACTAAAGAAGATATCAAATTTGACTTATCAGATATTGCTGTAATCTATTTCAATATCAAAGAAGAAAGATCTAGCTTCTCTCCATTATATGCTTTAAAACTAAGATCCACTGGTAAATGCTATGATGTGAATATTAAAGACAATGGTGTTTATATTATTGAATTACCATATGATGATCTTAATGAGCAATTTAGAAAAGAATATCAAGAATTGATTACAGATAGGGATTTCTTGTTTGATTTCTTTGCAGATAGATATCTTCCTAATGAATATATGAATTTATTCCCTAATCATTTAGATTGGATTAAATGGATGAAAGAAGAACAGTATACATCATATTTCTATGTAGTACCAGATAGATTTAATACTCTTGGAAGATTACACTATGATGATATTATGTTCTTCATAGAAGAATACAATACTTCTAAATTATATGCAGTTGCTGGTAACAAGATCTATCTATTAGATAATATGAGATTTGAAGATGGAACTGGATATGATACAAGAATTCAAATAGTAGGTAGAGAATGTAACTTCAGTTATGGTGATTTTACTGAATCTCATAGAAATGACCTATTATACTATTTTCCAATAGATGACACTACACTCTCTAACGACCCTTTAAATGATAACTAAAACAACCTATCTCCTAAGCCAGATTTAGGCTTAGGAGGTTGAATCTGTCACATATAGTACTGTAAAATTATATTATTTTAATTATATACTATAATAGTGAATAACATTTTAAGTATTTAATTTAAAAGGAGTAGAAAAATGTTAAACACAAAAGACTTTGAAAATTTAATGGTAGTATTAGAAAATGGTGTAAAGGTTTTAAACCTTTGTCCGCATCCTGTAACATACAGAGATGAAAAAGGGGATATGGTATTTGATTCCGTAGGTAAAGACAATGCTTTACGATTACCAGTAGAATCTTCTGAAGAGAAAATTGGTGGTATCACTTTTGGCAAGACCAAAGTTCTACCAATTGAGCTTCCAGAACAAGTAGACGGTATTTTATATATTGTTCCTACATTAATCAGAACAACCTATAGTGATCGTAAGGACTTTATCAGTCCTACGACCGACCCAAGAAAGATCATCAAAAATGATAAAGGCTTCACAGAGGCTGTTCTCAAATTTGATGTAAACTGGTAATAAAAATATTGGGCTCTTTTGAGCCCTTTATTTTTTTCTAAAATTGGTTATAATTATATACTATAATAGTGAATATAGTATATTTAAAGGAGGTGAAAACTATATGATACATTCCATCTTTAAAGAGATAGACGCCCATATGGGCTTGTGGTTTGTACCACAGTTCAATTTACTTTTCAATGATGCTGACGGCATTATTGAAATAGCGTCGATAATCAATTTAAGAGTTATCGGAACTATTGATAAGAGGAAATGTTCAGAGAATATAACAATAGCATTCTCTAAATATGGTATAAAGGCCAAGAATTTATTTATGCCTCTTATCAGAGAATTCTTTTTTAGGTATTGTGATGATAGATATGTTTTTATAGAGGAGGAGGAATCTATCAATAACACAATAACTATTAAAGAATCAGATAAGGAGAAAATTTCTCTGTTACTACAGTTCTTTAAACTACCAGAAAATAGTTTAGAAAATCTTGTTTCTAATGAAGAAAGAACTTATTTCGAATATCAAAATGATATTAAAATCATCGAATCTATCCGCCATATAGATAGAGAAGATATTAATATCTTAAGAGATGTAACCAATAATAGAATTATGGTTATTGAATCTGAAATAAAATCCTTTATTCAAAAGAATATGGATCTAGGAAACTATGATTATCTTACTAGTTTAAGAACAGTAGGAAAGTCTAATTGGTTTGCTAATATCCTAAGTCTATTAGTGCAGCATATAGACTGGAGAAAAGCAACTCCTAAAGACTTATTTTATTTACTTTAATATTTTACTTTATTTAAAAACTTTTAAAATTTAAGGAGATTACATCATGGAAAAAATGACTTTAACAGAAAAGATTAGCAAAAATTTAGAAGGTACTACAGGTAATGCATTTGAAAAATCCGTAATAGTATTCGGTACTATTAGTGAGCATTATTTCAAAACTAAATGGATCGGATATATTGTTGGATTCCTAATTGCAGTTATGGTAATTGGTGGTATTAATAGTGGATTGCATGGGTTATACCATGCAATCGCTGGTCCTGCAGAGCCTAAGTCCTATAAGGATATTACAACATATGAAATCGTATCCGAAATGGTAGATGGGGTACAACCACCATCCAAGAATACTAAATTAACTGGTTATTTAGAAAAGAATAAAGGCTTTAGAATCAGTGGTTATGTAGTTGGTGTTAAAATTGATGGTAATACTGCTGTTGTTACATTAGCACCATTCATGCAATATGATACAACTGATGATAAAGCAAGACGTATGGCTGACAAAGCTGTAGCTATCCAAGCAGAAAATAAAGATGCTGATGCAGCTATGCGTACTTTACGTCGAGGTGATTATGTTACTATTGAATCTGCTTATTTAGGATTTGATAATGACGAAGATTTCATTCACTTCGGTGGATTCAATGTAAAACGTCAAGGTGGTATTAAATAATTACTAAGACGGTTACAATATATTACAATAAACTTTATATATTTTAAATTTAAGGAGATTGATTATTATGACTAAAGAAAAGATGACAATTGCTGGCTTGATTGCAGAAGGCAAGAAAATTACTAAAAAGATGGAAGAAATTGTTTTAGATAACAGCTTCTCTATCTTGAACTACTATTTTGACTACAACAAATTTGTTGGACCTCAAACAGTAGAACAAAAAGAATCTTTGATTAAAGCAGATTTTGATAAATACTGTGCATTGCAAAAACGCTTAGTTGCTGTAAACAATGCTCGTATTAAAGCAAACTCTGAAACATACATCGAAGTTCCAGTATTGTTAGATATTAAAGAAGTTCTTTCTGGCAAAGTTGCTGAAACAGAAAAAGTAACTATTGCTAATGCAATTCTTCGTAAGAAGTATTATGCGGATCTAGCAATACTTGCAAACAAGATTGTGCATCGTTATAATCTAGACGTTCAAAAGAAACGCCAATTTGATGAGCAAGCAACAATTGCTATTGAGCAAGAACTTGATCGCAAATTCCCTGCAGATAGTAAACGGGCTTACTCTGCAGATGATGTGGATAAAGCTCGTGAAAAAGCCCGCAAGGCTAATGAAGTAATTATCTCTGATCCTATGGGATTCGTTGGTAATAATGCGATCGTTGATTACGTTCGTCAAATTATGGATTATATTTCTAATATCGATACTGCTTTATCTGTCGCTAATGCGTCCACCGAAGTAGAATTCGAATATTAATAATACTACAATATAATAGAAAGATTTGCTAGAGAAGCATAAAGGTATAAAGAGTTTAGGAGAGCACGTTGGGGAAGGTCATCGATTCTTGGCTCTCTCAAAATATTAGAATCAAGACCTTCAAATTATAATAAAAATGATGATATCGAATAAGAGACATATCACATTATCAGTAGCCTGTTAAGCTACCCAGATAATCACTAGCCTGTCACGCTAGCCAGATAAAATTGGTAAATACAGCATATTATCGGTTAAGGGGAACCGATGCAGTGGTGTAAAGGGATATTCCTATACGTTGAATATCCTCTATGGAACAGTAAACTGTAAAATTGTAAAACTTTTAATAACCCCTATTTTAAACCTTTAAAGCTTTAGCCCATTGCCGAGGGCGTCATAAGTCGGCTTTGTAAACTGTAAAATTTATAAAGATAAATCTTTTAACAGTTTAAATTGAAAAATAAATCTATACTCAAATAAGAGACCGTGAAGAACGGCTACTGAGTATCTAAACTCACTTAATACACTCTTGTATAGTTGCTACCTTTAGCAAATATCTATTATTGATAGACAAAAAATTGATTAGATGGTGAAAGTAGTAAATTTTATTTGGTTGTGATTTACTACACTCATTTCATGAACTTAATATAACTATTTTATGGTGATATCTAGTTATATTATTCCTTTCGAAAAATAAAAATTACGAACTACTTTGTTTATGAACTAAACTTTGTTTTTGTTTCATAGTTTGTACCACGTTGATATAATAACGCTTGGATACAATATATAATAGTAAAAAGAACATATTAAAAACCACCCGAAGTAATTTGGGTAAAATCCTTTAAATTAAATAACCGCTATATTTCCTACTCCTTTATAGCGGTTATTTTTTTTTATCTTCTTTTTATAATATACACATGCATTTCGTAACAGGATGCAGGATATAAAACATGTACTTAAACTACTCAACTAGAATTGTGGTGTAGATATTTTTTTGTTTTTCATATTTAAATCTCCTATAAGGTATACCCTTAATTGGGTATACCTTCTTTTTGTGTAAAAATAGAAAAAGTCGAAAACTTCAATCTAATATGAAAAATAATAATATATTATAAATAAAAAAGAGTAATTTATTAGTACTCTGATTTTGTCAATTCAAAATCGTAGATTTTGATTATCAAAAGATTAAACTAAATAGTTTAACTTGAAACCGTATCCTTTCAGTAGGTATGTAACTTCGAGTATTTATAGTGGGGTACGGAGGTATAAGCAAAATTGCTGCTCTTTTTATCCAACCCAGAAAGGAATTAGAAATGAAGAATCCTTATAGTAAGATGAATTGTATATCAGTTAATCCAGATAGATTTTTATCTATTAATGAAATCAAAGAATTACTCAATAATGGTACTATTCCTAAAGATTGTATTGATACTAAATTCAAAAGATTTAAGAATAAGATAAAATCCCTATTAGGATTAGAGAAGAAGAATAAAATAGATTATCATATCATAATAATGAGTTATGATGATTCTATTGATCACTATATCGATATTAAGATACTTCCTGATCTATATGATGCAATGATATATTGTGATGAACTAAGTGAGTATAAACTCAATGTATTTCTATATTCTATTACCAATGGTAATGGTAGAACACTAGAGGAACTTGATATAAGATTTACTTTCTATAAACTAATGCATCTAATAGCTATATATAGATTATGGAGAAAAGGGAGAGCTGCTAAACTAGTAGAGACCTTCAAAAGAGATGAAATATTATTAAGAGCTAGATTAAAAGAACTTCCTGATACTATATCTGATTGGAAAAATATGTATTTGTAAAACATTTTTTTTTTATAATTATATACTATATTAGTGAAATAGATGTGAGAGTCTATTGGTACTTCATTTCAGTTATTAATATAAAGGAGTAAGAAAATGAAAGTATTTTTGAAACAACGTTATGATAACGAAGCTTTCGAAAGTGTATTGGTTAGACCAACCACTAAGTTTGAAAGAAATGCATTGAAACTTCTTAAAGGAGATCTATTAGTAGGCGAATATGGAGAATTCCATCCAGAGCTATTGGGCGAGGGTCTTTGCGTTAAATACGCGAAAGCGCTAGACTATAATATTCCAGAACACTACAGCTTTGATATCAATGGTGTATTATATTGGTGGGAGGAAGAGGAAGGAGAGTTAGAAGGATGCTATCAATATTTTAACAATATCCCGTCTAATGTAGAGGTAATCGAAGCGGCCTTGAAGATGGCTGGCAGATATCGTAAGTTAGCGCGCTTCAAAAAAGAAGTAAATCGAATCGAAAAGATTCGCATGGCACGATATGAACGTATGTACAATGAACTTTCCGAGCAACATAGAGTTGCTTGGGAAGAACAACAAGAAGCAGTCTAATGACTGTTTCTTTTTTTTTTGTAAATTACGATATATTTATATACTATAATCATGATAGTATACTACCATAAGAAATGCTATCAAGAGTTATTATTTTTATTATAGGAGGTTTATTTTATGAAAATGGATGAAATGTATATTTTAATGAAAATGAAATTTAGAAAGGGGCGTGATTATTGGTACGGCCGATGTGGAATACCAGAGGATAATAAAAACTATAAGCCAGAATTAGTATACAAGTTTACTACCACTGATTATATGCAAAGCATAGTGGATGTTATTAGACTTACAGATCGTACTAAAGGTAGAATATATGATACAATGTATTATGTGGTACCTGCTAGTGAATACTATGGTAAAGATAAAGAAGATAAGAAGAAATTTTTAGATAGAGAATTACAAGAAGACTACATGGAAAATTTCTTTGATACTATGGAGTATATTCATGCTTTAGATAGATCTAATGTATTGGATAACCTTCCTGTTAAGAAAGTATTGAGTAGTATTCATTTAAAATTTGCTAATGTAGATCCAATAGATTATATTAGATTAGGATTAGAATTAGTAGATTTAGATCTTTTAAATGCTTTAACAGATACATGTGTTGCTAATATTCATAATCATGTAGATTTATTAGAACTAGAAGATACAGCTAGTGAATTAGAACAGTATTTACATGATTGCGATAAAGAATCTTTAAATACAGCAGTTGGCTTGTATAAGAATGCTTTCATTAATTTAGAAAAGGTAGTTAAAGATCTAAATAACAAGATAGATCAAGAAACTGGTATTTATAAATCTGCTATAGAAGAAAAAGAAAATAGGAGATATTAAAATGGCTTTAGAAGAAATTAGAGTAGAAGATATCATGAGAGATACTCTTGGTACTACTAATCTAAATGATTTACATTCTGCAAAATATGAAAAAGGAGAAACAAAAATGGAACAACTTAGAGTAATAATGACATTAGTATTTGATTCTAAACCTGAAGGAAAGATGGATACAGAAGCTTTTAATTATATGAATTATGGCAGTGAATACTTCCCTCAAATTAAATCTTTTAATAAATACTGGGATATCACTGGATCTATTGATGAGGTTATTACTACAAATACTAAATTAGATTATGATAACTATAACAAAAGCAAAGACCACAGTACTTTGTATAAAATAGCATATCTAGTAACTGATGAACTATATCGCTCAGTTACTAACGACTTCTATTTTGATCCTAGAGATCTTTCTGAAGATATTAGTAATGGACGTTTCTTTGATAGAGACTTGCATGAAGAACTTGTTAAAGCATTCTTCAATACTCCAGAATATTTGCATGAATTAGATATTAGTGGAGTTATGGATACTGTAATTGAAAGAAACATTGCTGAAAATACTAATCATCTAAAATTTGTTACTAGTGACAATTTAAAATTATTATTAGGAAAAGATCCAGAACCTAAAACACCAAGCTCTTGTATCGATTATGACGATATCGAATATATGGGAACTTTGGTTAAGAAGTATGCAGATTCTAGGGAAGAATTAAAACATTTCCTTTTAGCTTTAGGTAAAAAAGGATTAGACAATGATACACTTCAACCTCTAATCAATGCGGCTGGTACTTTAAAAGAAGTTAATGAGCATCTAGAAAAAGCAGATGCAGAATTTAGAAATCTTTATAATGAAAAATTTAGCGAAGCTCCTAATACTGAATATATTACTGAAACTAAGAGGTTCAAAAACGAAAAATATGAAGAAGGTAATGGAGAACCTGAATATATAACTCAAACTCGCATCCTTCCAAATCCAAATTATAAAAAAGAAACTGATAAAGGTGCTAAGATTACAAAAACAGTAGCAAATTTATCAGGAACATTTGTTGAAAAAATGAATGAACTTACTGAAGCTAATGTATTAGAAAAACTTCTAACTCCTGAACAAAAAGAAATTGTTAAAAAGAATACAGAAGCTTTCGCTAAAGCATTTGAAGAGCTTACTACTGAAACAGCTAAAAGAATGCAAGAAGCTTTAAAGAACATGGAAAAATTTAATAAAGAACACAAAGAAGATAAATAATATTAAAGAGAGAGGAATTACTCCTCTCTCTTCTTTTTTAACTTATTGATGATATAAATGTCTTTTTAACTAAATAAATCTAAAATAGATGAAGATGGGTTTTATATTAAGAAAAAGGTAAGAAGAATGGAAAGAAATAAGATAAATGTAATAATGGAATTATCATATAGAATGGATTCTTCCAATAATCTTCTGAGTAGAAAAAATATCAGAAAAGACTATTTTCCAGGAATATTTAAAGTAATATCTTATGGAGAATCAGAAACAGATAGGATGCTTCAAGAAGTTATAGATATTAATAATATTAATGATAAGTATAGCCGTGGTAAGTCACCGATAATTCTAAAAGTAGCATATCTAGTAACAGAAGATTCTTATAAGGAATATTCTAAATACTTCTTTGGTGAAGAACATAATATTTATGATGATATGGATAGTGGTATTTTCTTTAATAGAAACTTGCATGAAAATATCATATCTAAATTCTTTAATTCTAAACCATATATCAAGAAATTAAAATCTGAAGGATTGCTAAAGAATAATAAGATTCATACTATCCACACAATGTTTACTTATGATTTATCAATTAGGGAAGCTCTTTCTAAAACTGATAGTTTGCTTAATGAGGAAGTTTTAAAAGAAGTATCTAATAAAACTATGAGTTTATATATTAGATCTAAAGCTATATTTGATGAGTTAAGAAATTTGAAAAACGAATTAAATGGATTAGATATTGATAAAGAGATACTTAGATCTACAAGTAAAGCTTTAGAATATACAGAAGTAGCAGCTAGCTATCTTTCTGATGTAAATTTAAAGTTATTAAAAAGACAAGGTGTAGATTTTGACGCATTTATAAATAATCAGGGTGGCACAAATGAAACTTAATGAAAAAATGGTAAAAGCAGTTGATAGAGTAATCACTGAATGGAGTTCTATCATGATAACAGATATGAATGGTGATTTAATCAAATTCAATATCTTTGATAAAGTAGATATAGGAGCTATTCTACCTAGTGGTAGGGTTTTAGAAAATAAAGACGATAATGGTTTTAGAAGTTTAAACTTCACTATTAATGAAGAAGGAGAGATTCTAGACTTTAGAGGTTATATTAATACTAAGAATGGTCTTAATGAATACTTCGAATTAAACTCTGCATATGCTATTCCTCTATATAAGAAAACCCATTTCAATATGGAGAGATTAGAAGAGTTAGTTAGACAACGTAAATTATTTGTCAAGAAACTTCCTGCAATGTAAGAGGTGATAATTATGAATATAAGAATTCCATACATAATGAACCCAGTACATGAAGGAAAATATAGTACTACTATTATTACAAAGAATGGTAAGACAAAGAAAAAAGCTAATATAATTTATAAAGGCTTTAAAATCAGACCAATGAATATAATATATGAAGATGATATCTTTGCTTAGATATTAAAGAAGGAGTATATTTAAATACTCCTTCTTTTTTTGTAAAACTCCTTTAAATTGGTTATATACTATAATAGTGAAATAGATGTGAGAGTCTATTTGGGATCCATTTTAGTTATAATTATAAAGGAGAAATAAAAATGGAAAAACAATTAACATTCAAAATCTACAAATTGGAATTGGCTACTGGAAAAGTATTAGAAACTTGTAAAGAATTTGAATCCATTACAGATGCTAAGAGACACTGCGACTTATTGAATACCAACACAGCAACAATGAAGGATATGAATAATATAAAATGTTTCTATTTCTATTCTTTCTATAGTGATTTCGACGCATTTAATTCTCAAGAAGACTTGAGAGACTTTGCTCTAAATAAATTAGAACATTGGATGGACGATCTCAACAAATTAAAGGCACTTTATATGGTAGCTACAAAATCACTACTACAAGGTGGCTTAAACAAAAAGGAAGCAGTTTAATACTGCTTCTTTTTTTGTAAAAATGGTCATATTCAGTTATATATTATAATAGTGAATTTGGACTGTGTTATAATAATGGGGCCCTGTGTGGCCCCATATATCTTTTTTATTTTTTTTTGCTTATTTCTACCACATCTCTATAATAGCGAGGTGAACTTATGGAACAAACCGATATTAAAGTATTATCAAATGAAGAAATACAAGAACTAGCTGGAAAGAAAGATCTAGTAAGATTAGAGCTTTCTAAAAGCTATGAGCATAACTTAAAAACAAATCTTATCGTACCATCTGTAAATCAAGCATATTCATGTTGTATAGAATATATGAGAGCTTGGTTCTTTGATAAATTTGGTGATAAGTTCTTCAAGACCCAATGGTTAGATAGTGAGCATATGCTTAATCCATTTAGACGTAGAAGAACCAAAGATCTAGTTGTAGTAAACAAACCAGCAGTAGTTATCACTCCTGAATTAGATATGAACTTCAATAGAGAAAATATTGATCTTCATAATATGGGCATGCTTTTATATACAAATCGTTGTACTTATAAAGATGCTTGGTTTGTAGATAGAGATAAATCATTATTCATTTCTATGACTATGGAAATGCTTATGATGAACTTCAATTATAGAATGAAGTTTAATGGTAGAGGTATTCAATTAGATATTGCAAAGATGTGTCAAATGGCTTTTAGAGCTGGTGGTACTCAAAAGCATTATAACGATATAGATTATCCACTTCCTAAAGAACTTATGAATCAATTAGCAGACGATGCTCTAGGAATCTGTATTAAAGATGGGGATATATTAAATGTAACAAGATTCTTACACTACGTTAATTCCCATTCTAGATTGCCAGTATTATATAAATTCAATGCTGCTACTCATAATATGGAATATTTCCTCAAAGTACCACAGACAATTATCCATATTAAGACAAATGATATATCAGTCGATTCTGGTAGTGATATTGGTATGGCTAAGTCTGACTATGGGGTATCTTTTGATACTAATGTAAGATTCCCAACTCCTAAATTCTATGCATACTATTCTTTAAAACTTAGAGATAATATTCAATGCACTACTCTTGATAAAGCATCTGCTTTAACTTCATTGATGAATGCATCTAGAATACCACCTCATAATGAAAAAGGGTGGCAATGGAATATTAAATCTGAATATGAGTTTACTGATGAAAAAGAAGTTCAAGATATTAAAGATGGTAAACTTATGAAGATTAAGTTCGATGGATTAATTGGTGATCTTAGAGATATTATAGATTACACCAAATCTATAGCAATCTCACCAGAGGTATTCTTAGATATTAAGATATACAACTCATTTGAGTTTGTAGATACAGAGATTGATTGGATAAACTTTGAAATCAAATTCAAACAACCATTGAAATCTACAATGTGTTATTTCATAATCTATATAGATAATAACTACTTGAATGAGCACCTAACTCAGTTGAGAGGATATATGGATCAACGCGTAAATCCTTCTCATAATGAAATAGGTCCAGAATTATCTCATGATATTAAAACTATGATTTACTAAAATATTCCCTAGAGCTATAATAAGCTCTAGGGTTACCTTTTCTAAAATTTGATATAATTATATACTATAACAGTGTAGAGTATAGATAGCATAGTAAGACACATAAAATACTCCTATAGAAGTTCTCTCCCTGAACTTAAATAAACAAAATAATACACTCTCACACTGTATGAAAACGTGAATATACTAACACTTGGATATATTGCACCCCTAATTATTGTGACCTAACAACCTAACAACACACAAAATTATTATACAATATATCCAACCCCAAAACTTTTATCGCTATCTATACTCTATCCCATTATTTAGTGCTTATCAGATAATTCCTTATGAGGTATAGAACCATTATGTAGCTATAATGAATTTGATAAATTAAGTACTATAGATTAAGGCCTATAAGCTTTAATCTAGAACATGAAAACAGGTTTAAAACCAAAAATTAATAATTTTTTGTAAGGAGAATACAATAATGGCAGAAAGAGTTATTGATGTAAATATTGCAGAACAATCTCGGCAAGATTTACAAGACTATGCTATCTATGTAGCAAGAAATCGGGCTATTCCAGAAATGGTCGATGGGTTAAAACCAGTTATCCGAAGAATCCTATGGTGTGCAGCAAATGACTTTAGAGGACAAGGATTTATCAAAACATCGAATATCATGGGTCAGGTTATTCGTAAATACAACCCACATGGCGATGCATCAGTACAAATGGCCATTAGAAATATGATTAACGATTTCTCAACCAAGTATCCAACAATGGAAGGTTCTGGATCTTGGGGTTCTAAAGCTAATCCTAATCCAGCAGCTCCACGTTATACCGAGTGTAAAATTAGTAAGTTTGCAGTAGATGTATTCGCTAGGGATATCTATGAAGATAAAAACTCTACTGACTGGGTTGAGAACTATGATAAAAGAGCTGAAGAACCATTATACTTACCAGCAAGAGTTCCAGCATTATTGGTATTAGGGCAAGTAGGTATTGCCGTAGGTATTAAATCTTCGATCCCATCTCATAATCTTGGTGAAGTAATTGATACTACTATTGCCTTGATGAAAGATCCAAAACATAAGTTCTGTTTAATTCCAGATGAATGTATGTCTTGTGAGTTACTAGATACTGATTGGAAAAAGATCAATGAGACTGGTAATGGCACTTATGTAGCACAAGGTATTATTGAAACTGGCGAATATCAAGGTCATCCAGCATTGTTTATTAAATCTTTACCAGACTTTACTTATTTTGATTCTGTTAAAGACTCTATTATCAAATTAGTAGAGAGTGGTAAAATGCCATATATCCAAGACCATATATCTAGAACTAAAACAGTTATGGTTAAGGGTGAACGTATTACAAACTTTGATGAAGTTATTACTCTTAAGAAAGGCACCGATCCTAACTTTGTTAAAGAGTACCTATATGCTAATACTGCTATTAGGCAAACTCGTCAAGTACGTCTTATCGTAATCAAAGATAATAAACTATGTACTATGAACTATAGAGATTATCTATTAGACTTTATCAACTTTAGACGTATGACTGTAACAAGACGTTTGAATTCTTTACTTCAAAAATATAAAACTTCTATTCATGAAAGAAGATTTTTGCTTTATGTGTTATCTAAGAAGAAAGAATTAGATGCTATCATTGATACGATTAGAAAGCAAAAGACTACTGATAATCAAGTATTGATAGATTTCATGGCTAATAAGTTAAAGATTACAAATCTTCAAGCCAAGTATCTATTAGAAACTGGTTTGAATAAGCTAACAGAAGGTTATCGTCTTAAATATGAAGCAGAATTAAAAGAATTAGAAGCTAACGTTGCTAAGATTATGGATATTCTTCTTCATAAAGACAAGATTGATGGACTCATCATTCAAGAGATGCTAGAGATTAAGAATAAATATGATAGCAAACGTATGTGTCGTATTATCTCTAAATCTGAAGCATCTGGAATTGCTCCTGGTACATTCAAACTTGTATTCACTAAGAATAACTTCATTAAGAAGATTGGTGAGAATGAAGAAGTAGGATCTTCAAATAGAGATGAAGTAAACTTTGTAATCAAAGTTGAAAATGATGAAGATGTAATGGTATTCTCCTCCCTAGGAAAAGTATTCAAAATGCCAGTACACAAAATTCCTATCGCAGCTAAAGGTTCTAATGGTGTAGATATTCGTGTATTAAATAAATATGCTACTTCTAATATTGCTTGTGCTGTAAGTGAATCTACAGTTAAGAAATTAGTTGATTCTAAATATCATAACTATCTATTCGTAGTTAGTAGAAGAGGCTTCATTAAGAAGATTGATATTAGCGATATCTTAACAGCTCCTCCATCTGGTATCATCTATAGTAAATTAGATGAAGGTGATTATGTGCAAGATATCTTATTCGGTCCTGATAAAATGGATCTATTAATCTATTCTGGTAGTAAAGTATTGCGTATTAACTCTAAAGAAGTTCCATATCTAAAACGTTCTACCAAAGGCAATAGAGCATCTACCGCAACTAGTTTGATTGATGGAATGAACTTTGTATTACCTAAAGCTACTAGTTTGATTGTAGTAACTAAAGATGGTTATGTGAATAAATTATCTTTAGATATTATCCCTCGTTCTAATAGAGGTAAAGCTGGTACTAAAGTTATCAAACTTAAGAAAGATGATTCCATTCTAAATATCTGGCCTTGTACAGAAGAAGATATGTTAGTATCTTATCAAGGTAGAAAGAATGAAGTTATTCAAGTATCTTCAATTAAAGAAGGAAGTACTATTAGTTCTGGTGAAAGATTATTGAAATCTCCAACTAGAGTTGTATTAACACATGCTTAAATATAATCAATTTAGGATATGGATTAATTTCCATATCCTAAATATTTTTTTGGTTATATACTATAATAGTGATGAGATAGTATTTAGTGTTACTCACTAAAATCAAAATCAGACATAACTTTGTTTCACAAAACAAAAAGGTTCGCTCCCAGTTTAACATAAATCCCTAAAATAAACTCTCAACAAAATCGTGAACCTTACCTATCTAACTTTACACATGCTTGTTTCCCCAAGCATGTATCTTCCGTATAATTAAAATATAATATTATTTCTAGATAGGTCATATATTTTAATAGACTCTCACAACAGAATCGTTTAAAATCCATCCATTGTATAATACACTAACATTGAAAATCAAACTATACTCCCTGGTGGATGGACTCATATAATTTCCTTTCAATAACAAATATAACAAACACAAAACAATTCACTCTGACACTATTACTATCTCATCATCATATTCATTTTATTTCTCCTTATAATGAATAAAATTAATAATGTAAAAAAATAAAGAAGGACCCTTTCCTCCTTCTTTATTTTTTTTCTTAAATGCATAAAATAAGAGTAGGAGACATTCATATAATTGGATAGGAGGTATGCTGAAACAATGCCTAAAAAACAGAACTTTAATACTGAGGCTATTCTCAAGGATGTATATCCTATTATAGAGAGTAGTATGAATAAAAATATGATGGCATGGAAAAGATGTATGTCTAGCTTCATTCAAAGACGTAATGAAATGCTTTTCGATACTATGCCTTGTGATAGAATATTATATAGAGACAATGATAAAGAAGAATTATATCAAGCTCTAAAGATTACAATGGATCAGATCAAAGAAAAAATGCAAGGTACTTATTATGCAAGCATTTTACATTTTAAACCTAACTCCGCTAAAGATGATTTAACTATTGTTGCTCTTTGTATAGTAAGATACTTCTCTTTAAAGAAGGATAAAAAGAATCTTGAGCTAGCTAATATATATTTAGCCTTCTCTGCTAAGTTCTATCCTTTGGTTCATTATGAGTTCTTCAAAACTGTAGCCCCTTCTAAATATAGACACGTTATGGAATACGTTGTTAATAACAAACTATCTCAAAAGTTTGATTTGAAGTCTAAAGGTACAGTTATTGGAGCTGTAAAATCTATTAATGAAACATGGGTTACATCTTATGAGAAGATGCTAAAAGATTTTGATGATGAAGAAGTTGTATATGTAATTGAGCAGTTATATAACCGCATCAAATCTTTTATGAAAAATATTGCTACTCTTTATTATGAAGCATATAAGAAGAGAGAATATATTACTTACGAAAAAGACCAAATTCCTGAAGAGGGATCTGGTGATAGTACTTTTAATCTAACTACTAATGATTCTTTTAGATTGCAACAATATGTTGAAAGAACTATGGAAAGAATTAATACTTCTCAGGTAGATTACAAGACTTGTACTATGTGTGCAGATGCTAATGTAAAGACTGAAGAAGTTAGAAGTATCTTTGAAAGTATTTTCAATAATAGCAATAATATTACTCTTGTTAAAGAATTGATTACATTAATGATTGCATCTTATATGGTTCAAGCTACTAATAAAGACGTAGCTTCTATTGCTTTCTTTAAATTCTCTACTCAAGTAAAACCTAATACTAAAGATGAGACACTCATTAGAATTAAAGATATTATAGAAGAAATGCTTAGTGATAACTCTTTACAATATAGAAAGAGAAAGCATAGAGTTGCTACAAAACTCTCTTATCAAAAAGCATTCCTTAAATACTTTGCATTCATGATTATTAATGCTAATAAATAGAGGTGTAGAATGATTCCATTAAATGAAGTTTATTTTGGTAAAACAAATGAGGTTCTTTGTATTGAAGACCTTTTGATGAAACTTAAAAAGAAATATAATAAGGATCAACCATTGAAAGATTACAAAGTCTTTAAAATGATTATTAAAGATCCTATTCTTAAGACTATTGAAAAACAAATTGCTGATGCATTTGGATTCAATGCTGTAATTCTTACCATCAATCCAGATCCAACAATTAATGCTTATACAATTCCATTCGTATTAGATAGGATTAGTGATAAAGCTTATGACACAAATGACAAAGAACATGAGTTGGATAATCTTAAAAACTACGTTTCCATAACTTCTCGTGGTGCTAAATTTGATAAAAAGAAATTCCCAGTAAACCTCTTGGTTTGTTTAAACCTTGGTGCTATCTTTACTAACTATATTACCATTCCAGAACTTATGTCTTTCGTACTTCATGAAATTGGTCATACTTTCTCTAAAGCAATCTTAGATAGAAATACCAAATACGGTAAAGTAGATGAAAAGTTTGCAGACCAATTTGCTGCAATGTATGGATACTCTTCTGAATTATCTTCTGCATTTACAAAATTAGGACCTCAAGAATACAAATTCACTAAGATTGTAAAACAAATTCCTATCGTAAATATCTTAGTAGGTATTGGTAAGATCATTGATGATTTAGGTATGCGTGCTAACATTTATGATCCACATCCTTCTAATCGTAAACGTATCATTTACCAAATTGAACAAATCGAATACGAATTGAAGAATACTAAGGATCTAGATCCTAAAGTTCGTAAAGAATTAGAAGAACAGTTGAAGATCTGTCGTCAGCAATTAGATAAATTCGATACTCCTACTGAAGATGATACTGTAGCAGATAAAATGCTTAAGTTTTATAATAGAAATCTTACTCCACATCATGCTGGTGAAAAAGATACTGATGAAGTAGTTGGTAAATACGGTAATACTGATATGATCAACCAACGTCTTGAAGTTCTTATGAGAAGAAGAAAGAAGAAATAATCTATGGCAAATATCAAAGAAGCAAGAAAGAAAGTAGAAGAAAAGATCTACAAAGTATTTGATATGATAGATAAAACTGGTGCAAATACTGAGTACTATAAAGCTAAGTTTGCTAAGATGAATGATAAACAGTTTTACGATTTCTTTGATCAAGATTTTCCATTAAAATTTCAATCTAAGGTATTTGAAAATGATCCTACTATTGATCAAATAATGGATACATTAAACTATATCAAAGTTCCTATTGAAGAAAAGGTTAATATGCCTTTCTTATATAGAAATAAAGACGGAGTTCCAGTAAAATCTCAAAGTGTACTTGTAGTTTATATGACTCTTAAAAGATTGAAACAAATGGTACAAAAGAAGACTGGTTATTCTGTAAATATCTCTAAACGTGATTACAGAACTGGTTTGCTTATCGATTCTGATAAGAACGGTAACTCTACAGATAGAGAGTTTGAATCTATGGTAACATTTGACTTACCAGAAACTATTAAAGAACTTTCAACATATCGTGCTGATGCCATGAATGCTAAGTCTAAGTTCTATAATCAAATCAATACAACTGGTATGGTTAGTCAAAAAGACGTTCCTGTAGAGTATGATGACTCTCTTGCAAGAAATCTTATCTCCTCATATCTATTAGGTGCGCATATCAACTCTAACTTAGTTAATACCGAAGATTATTTACCTAGAACACTTAAGAAACGTAATACTGAACAGTCTGGTCTTAAGAGGGAAGGTTAATTTTCAGTACAAATATATACTATAATAATGAGATTAAATTATTAGAAATCTAACTACATTAAATAATTTAGTCTCATAGGTTAGATTTTTAAAGGAGGAATTTAAAATGTGTAAAGAACAAGAAGAAAAAGTGTATTCTCTTACAGAACAAGGCGATTTCGGTTGTGGAGCAACTGAATTGACTAAAGAAGACGCTGAAAAAGTTAAAGAACAACAAAAAGACAAACAATAAAATATCGAACTATTTTGATATGATATCACTCATAGCATTTACTGCTATGAGTGGTTATTTTGGCTAAGATGAAAGGATGGTTGAGTTTATAATGGAATATAAAGAAATGAGACCACGAAGAACTAGAAAAAAGAATACTAATAAGAATAACAAAGCTGCTGTAATAGTTATAGGAGTTCTGATTTGTTTCGCTGTATCTATAATAATGAATGTGTATTGTATGGTAAAGATTCATTATTTAGAAAACAAGGTTGGAGAAATATCAATGGTCGTAGATGAAAGTAAAGATACGACTACCGCAATATTCAATACGATTAATGATATGAGAAATGAACAGAAAGAATCTAATAAGCAACAGCAAGCAAAGTTAGATAAGATGCAATATCTAAGAAAAGTATCAATAGAAAACATGAAGGCGCAAGGTCTTAATGGTGATACAGATTTAGCTGCTAATAAAGCTATAACAGTTGATGATATGAATAAGATCATCGATAACTATTCCTCTCATGTAGCTGGAGGAACTAAATTTAAAGGGCACGGAGATATATTTATCAAAGCATCCAAAGAGTCTGGATTAAACCCTGTATATATTTTTGCTCATGCTGCAATAGAATCAAGTTTCGGCAACAGCGCTATAGCTAATGACCGACATAATTATTTTGGAATCAATGCTATAGATTCCAATCCAGATAAAGCACATGCTATGGGAGAAAGCATGGAAGATGGCATCATTAATGGTGCTAAGTGGATTAAATCTACATATTACGATAAAGGGTACACTACATTAAATGCAATGAAGCGTGGTGGATATGCTACAGACCCAAATTGGGTTGCTAAGATTAGTAGTGTCGCTAATAGCTCTATTGTGTACCTATAAATTTTGTTTATTTAAAATGGAGGTTAACTACCAATGTTAAACGCAAAACTTATTGGTGTTGGTGCTGCTGGTAATAAAGCAGTAATTAGATTATTAGAAGATGGAATTATTCAAGATAATGATTGCTTGCTTCTAAACAGTACTCTTGCCGATGTTCCTGAAAAGTACAAAGAATTCGCTATTGAATTTGGTGATACTAAAGGATGTGGTAAAGAACGTGATCTTGCTAAAGATATGATCATGGATGCTTTAGCTGATCATACTGTCAATCTAGATGCATTGATGGATCCTGATGATCGTATGGTTATCATCGTATCTTCTTCTGAAGGTGGTACTGGTTGCGGTGCTTCTTCTGTTATTGCAAAATACATGAAAGAAGTAGTAGGAGCAAATGTACAACTATTCGTATTCACTGGTTTTGAAGATGACGTTCGTGGTCTTAAGAATACAGTAGATTGGTTCCATGATCTTTCTGAAGAATACATTGTTCAAGCTATCTCTAATAAATCTTTCTTAGAAGAAGCTGAAGGCAATCGTAAGAAAGCAGAAGAATTAGCAAATAGAGAATTCTCTAAACGTATCTCTACTTTGCTAGGTCAAAACATTATTGCATCTGAAAACAATATCGATGATACGGACCTTTATAAGATCGATACAACTCCTGGCTTTATGACTATTGAGCATACTGTATTAAATAAGATTCGTAGCGTAGAAGATTTCAATAAAGCATTGGAAAACATGGTATTAGATACTCACAGTTTAGATAATGAACGTTCTGCTAAACGTATTGGTATCATTATTAACTGTGGTGAAAAGACTCAAGGATTTATTGATCAAACCTTTGATGTTCTTAAAAAGAAATATGGTACACCATATGAATTGTTCTTACATATTCAAAACTACCATGATGAAGAATATATTGATATCATTGTATCTGGTATGAAGATTCCTTATGATGATATCAAGAATACTTATAATAAGTATAAGAAACAAATGGAATCTATTGATATGAATCAAGACAGATTCTTCAAACATAGTTTCGACACCTCTGCTGCAAATGGTTTAGATATGAACTCTAAAGTTAAACGCTTTACAGAAACAGATTCTAGAAAATTAGCAGCATCCAGATCCAGCTTCTTTAGCAAAATGGGTAAGAAAACAGAACCTGAAACTGATAAATCCCATAAAGAAGTTTCTGACGAATTATAATCTATTAGGAGGACTAGAATATGATAGACGAAGATAATTTCTATTCAATAAGTAATGCTCTAGTAGATTCTGGTCCAACTCTATTAGCGAAACGTCTTGGTAACCTTGATCGGTTACCAGACGAGTTCGCATATAGACTGGTTAAACAAGAGTATAAATCTTTTTTATCTTATATTGATAGATCTGAGGAATTAATGTTCTTAAAATCTAACACTAGATTTTTAACCTTCTTAATTCAAGTATGTATGGAAGAAGCTTTAAGTTATGAAGATCGTATTTACTGCAATAATATGATATACAACATGTTTCCAGTGAATCAATACTTGGCAAAGTTATACACTTTCTTGAGTACTGTGGTTAATAATAATATGACTCATAAGATTATTAATAACTGCGAATTCAATCAAGTATCTGCTTCATATATAGCAGTTGCTAGAAAGTCTTCTTTTAGACAAGACGAGAATATTATAAGATTAAACTCTGCTATTGTGTGTATAGGATTAGATCCTTCTAATTCTATATCTGTAGAAAAGATTACTAATCTATTCTTAACCATCTACAACAATACTAGAGACTTAACAGAACTATTCTTGATTATCTTAAAAGATAACTATGTATACAGATCAGATGATGATTGGATTACTCCAGAAGTAATCTATATTTCCAATTGTATAAATAGGGCTATTCTAAACATCATAGAATCCCAACCAGAAAACATTATTGAGGAAATGATGCTTAGAGCTTATAATATGATTAATATAGAAGCATTAGATCATACAGACTTAAGATTCAGTCTAAAGGATATTGATAGAACTATATATCCTAAGATCGTATCAGTATTAAATAACTTAACTAAAAAAGAAGTATACTTTAATTTCTAATAGCAAGGGTTTAATTACCCTTGCTATCCAGTTTGTAGAAATTTATAGAGTTTGAGACACAATATTATATTCGCAAATGATGTGTGAATTATAGAGGTTAAAATACTTATAAGGAGGAAATAATATGGCTGAGACAGATAGCATTTTGGAGCAAATGTTTAGAGACAAGGTATCCAAAATGGATTATAGTATGAGCCAAGAAGCAAAAGAGGATACTGGTTATCCTACTGGGTTCTTAAACTTCGATTATCTCAATGGGTTTATTAATGATCAAAAAATGCCAGATGGGGAAATGAAACAATACTTTGTACTAGGTATTACAGATGGCAGCTATAATGTATTGATCGGTAATACAGGTTGTGGTAAATCTACTCTTGTAACCCAAATTGCAGCAAATATTGCCAGACAATTTAAAACTACAACTATCTTTGAAGATAATATCGAAGGTGGTATGACTACAGCACGTCGTAGATCCTTATCTGGGTTTACACTTGAAGAGTATAATAAAAGATATATCGTTCGTAATACTGGTGTCACAGCAGAAAACTTTTATGAACGTATTAAAATGATTCATGATTTAAAAGTAGGTAATCCTGAGAAATTTTTATATGATACTAAACGAAATGATGTATATGGCAATCCTATTATGAAATTGGAACCTACTATTTATATCTTGGATTCTATTCCAATGCTTATGCCTAAAGAATATGCAGATGATGATGAATTGGCTGGTAAATCCTCTGGTGCTGCTACAGCTCAAATCTTGACTCGTATCTTTAGACAAATTATTCCACTTCTCAAAGAAGCTAATATCATTCTATTTGGTATTAATCATATCTTAGAAGAAGTTCAAATGACGATGTTCCCTAAAGCCAATCCTGTTCCTTATTTGAAACAAGGCGAACGCTTACCTAGAGGTAGATCTGCTACATATGTAGCTAATAATATCATTCGTTTAGATTCTAAAACTAAATTGAAATCTGATGAAGGGTATAAAGTAGAAGGTTCTATTGTAGAAATTTCTTTGGTTAAATCTCGTTCTTCTGGTAAGAAACTTGGTGCTAGATTAGTATATGATTTTGCTAATGGTTTTGATCCATGGTTATCTTTATTAGAAGATTTAAAAGCAAATAAACTTATTTATGGTGGTGGGGCATCATTATCATTTGATATTGATAAAACTCATAAATTCTCTTATGGTAGTTTTAGAGAAAAAGTTTTATCAGATCCTGAATTCAGAGGAGCTTTCTTAAGCGTTGTTCTTGAAAGATTGAAAAAGATTCCACAACCTATCCAATTAGCAGAAGAATCTCATACCGATGAGTTGTTATCTTCTGATGCTCTCTACGAAGTCTAAACAATTTAACGGCTATATACTATAATTATGAGGCTATTTCTCTCTAGCCTCATAATTGTTTTCTTTAATTTACAGGAGTGGAAAGAACAATGAAGAATGTTAGTATTGAATGCGAGTTCATAACCATTGAAGATCTAAGGGAAAAATGTAAAGATGGTCTTAAGGAGAAAATGACTGATTCGGAATTGGAAAAAATGGATAACTACAAAACAGCCACATGTTTATGTGTTCCATTAGAAGACGAATGCTCTGATTATTCAGATGATGAATCTGTCGAAGACAAATTAAAACTATTAATTGTTTCAGGGTCTAAAGAAAATACATCTTTTCAATCTGTTTCCAATGGTTTAAGATCGACAAAATCTATCATTACGAATATTTATCCTGATAATGAAAATACTCTACTTCAAATCATGGTAAATTATTCTTACTTATTCGATTATATCGAATCTGTTTCTAAAGATGATATTAAGATTATGCTAGATCTCTTATATAGTGACTATAATACTCGCTTACTATTAATCTAATCTAAGAATTAAAGAATTCAGGGGATTTCATATGAAAACATCTAACACAACGCTGAATCTAGCAAAAGACATTGAGGCAATAGAGCAACGATTGCCTAATCATGAGTATACCCTTTGTAAAGGCTTGAAACAACCTTTCAATAATACAAACTCAGGCTCAAGAAAAATAATGCAGGGGATTCAAATGGAGCAAATTGCTCAGTTGTTAGAACCAGAGGTACCTATCGTATCTACTGGATATGAAAACCAATTCGGTGAACTCAGCTCTAATTTTATTAGGGCTGAGCATAACTATAAGGTTATTGCTAAGATCTCTAAATTCAGCAATGATCCTAATAGAAGATATTGGTTGATTCTATACAACAAAACTCTTAATGAACTAACTTGTATTGAACGTATCGAATACAAACATATTACAGAATTTTATGGATATATTTACAACAACGATTATTTAGATAGCCTCACTCCTGGTAAAACAATTCACAAAGGCGATGTGATGAAGAAAACAATTTCTTATGATGAATATAATAATCGTGCTGAAGGTGTAAACTTATCCACAATGTATGTGGCTTGTGAATACGTTAAAGAAGATCCAATTGTTATTAGCGAATCTGCTTCTAAACGCTTTGTTACTCCATTGATCGACAAGGTAGAAGTAAAGATTAATGATAATGATATCCTTCTTAACCTCTATGGTAGAGACAAAGAATACAAAACATTCCCAGACATCGACGAAGATGTAAAGAATAATATTCTTTGTGCTGTTCGTAGAGAACTTAAAGATGAAGAAGCTTTATTTACTCAATCTTGGGAAAGATTGAAAACTACTATGATGAATGACAAAGAATACATTGTAGAAGGTAAAGTTATCGACATCGATGTTTATTGTAATAATCCTGAGAAACTAGAAAACTCTCTTTATAATAATCAAATCAAAAGATACTATGATGAGACAATTAGATTCTCTAAAGAATTTGTTGCTGCAGTAAACCCTTTGATCTATGATCAAACTACTGGAGAAAGAAAAGATATTAATATATCTTACGATCTTCAAAAGATGCTTTATAATTGTGATGCGGTAGTTCATGGTAAGCAATACATTAGTGAAAAGGTTTTCAACAATATCACAATGGTTGTTTACATTCAACAAAATAAACCTCTTCACAGTGGTGATAAGATTACAGATAGATATGGTGGTAAAGGTGTTATTTCTAAAGTAATGCCTGACTCTATGATGCCTCATTATTTAAGAAATGGTAAATGGGTACCAGTAGATGTATTATACTCTATGAATACTTGTATTAACCGCTTGAATGACGGTCAATTATTTGAAACTTCTGTAACTTATATTGGATGGCAATTATTAGAATATATCGGTGCTCAGATGGATGCGAATGCTATGTCTTATGATCAAGCATTTGCATTGATCCACCGATATATAGAATTGCTAAATCCAGAACAAGCATATTTTTTAGCCGAACAGTTCCAATTTAGTTATGATAGAAATGATGCAGATTGGGAAGATAATGAATATAAGAGAAATCTCTTTATTCAACAAATGCTTCATGAAGGAAAAATTCTATTATCCTTAAAGCCAATTTCTACTGGAATGAGTATTGATCTACTTACAACTATCTACAATACATTCCCATTCATTAATAAACATTGTAACGTTTGTGCTCCAGTAAAAGATTCTAATGGTAAATACAGAATGGTTCTTACTAGAAGAAAACTTGTTATTGGATTTAAATATATCTCTAGACTAAAACAATTAGCAGAAGAAAAGTTCTCTGTAGTATCTTTAGCTTCTACTAATATTAGAAATGAAAACTCTAAGTCTAGAATGAGTAAAGTTCATAATGCTAAGTTTGCTTCTACTCCAGTAAGAATCTTTGGTGAAATGGAATCTTCTACTATTACAGCACATCTTGGTGTAGAAAAATTCTATCAAGAATTTATGCTTAACTCTTCAAGTCCTAAAGCAAGACGTTCTCATAAGAAACTTCTTACAGGAAATCCATTCGACTTTGATATTGAGTTAGATGAAGATGCAGAATCTCAATCTGCTCAAATACTACATGCTTATCTAAAAGAACTTGGCGGTAGATTTAGATTTATTAAATTATTCAAACACATTCGTCATCCTATGTTGAGGAATGTTGTTGATATCTTACCAAGAAAAGCTAAGTTTGTAGTTGATGTTCTTGATGAGGATACTAGAACTAAATATAAATCTGCTGAAGATTATAGAAAGAAAGTTCTTAATAAACAAAAACCTGAATCAAGAGAAACTAAAGAAGTTATCAGAATCATTCCTGGTCTCTATGAAGAAAATGTTCGTAATAGAGAATATGATGAAAAGCTTAGACGACTTGGTTTAAAAGACTAAATGATCATATACAATAATAATGTAGTAGGGATTAAGTTCCCTACTACATCTATTTTTTAAAGAAAGGAGGAATGTATATGAATGCAGAATTAAATAATATTTATAATAGTATTCTGTCTGGCAGTCCAGAAGTTCCAGATAATATAAAACATTATATGATAAACAAATCTATGGAATGTATAAATAAACAAAAAATAGATTCACAAGATTATGATGATATAATGCTTATCATTAAGATATCAAATGCTTTATATAATAATGGAGCTAATATTATATTACCACTAGAAGATCCTATATACGATTCTTTGATAGTATTATGTAAAGTACAGGGAATTCAATATCCAGTTGGCGCTCCACCTATAGTATTTAAAACAGAAAATACTGTGAAGCAAAATTATGATCTTTTAGAAACTGGCAATAAAGGTCCTAAAGAAGTAGTAAGAGTTATACCTAATAAAGATAAGATGATGTATTTCCATCCTCTTACTAGAAACTATACTCTACCTATAGAAGAGGATTTTATAGTTCATCATGATGATACCTTAGTAAATAAGAGATCTAGAAACGTTTCTAGTAATTACAATATGTGTGGAACTTTAGATAAGTGCAAATACACTTTAAAAGCTGATGCATTAACTGATGGAGTATTAGATGATAGAACAGTTCAAATCTTTGAAAGAGATTTCTTAGGAGTTCATGTTCAACAAGGTATTATAAATCCAAATCATATTAAACTCATAGCTTCTCTTAAATATGATGGTGTATCTGTTGAAGAAGAAGTAGCTGGTTCTAAAGTAGTATTTGCTTGTACTAGAGGAGATACTTCTAACAATGAAGCATCGGATCTAACTCCAATACTAGGAGGATTAGAATTTCCTAGAGCTAAAGGTGTAGTAGATGAATCTGAAGTATTTGGTATTAAGTTTGAATATATCGTTACAGATAATAATCTAAAACGTATAGCTCAAGACTTTGGCAAAACCTATGCTAATCCTAGAAATGGTGTAATAGGTTTGCTTGGTGGATTAGATGCTAGAATGTATAGAGATTATCTAACTCCTATTCCATTAGAATCATCTCTAAATGTTGATAGATTGACTGAGTTAGATTTTCTAAATAAATATTACACTAAGAATATCTCTATGAGACATGAAGTCATAGAAGGAGATTATACCCAAGTATTATTCATGGTAAGCCAGTTCGTAAAGAATGCCAATGAATTAAGAGACTATATGGGATTTCAATATGATGGTGTTGTAATAGAATATGCTGATGAAGATATTCGTCAAAGATTAGGAAAGAGAGGATCTGTTCCTAGATATGCAATAGCTATTAAATTCAATCCTCTAAGAAGAGTTTCTACCTTTACCCATTATACCTATTCTGTAGGTCAAGATGGCAGGGTAGTTCCAATGGCTCATTTCAGACCTGTTGAATTTTTTGGTGCTATTCATGATAAGACAACAGCTCATTCATTGAAGAGATTCTTAGATCTTGGATTAAGATGTGGGGATAAGGTTAATCTTACATTGGTTAATGATGTAATAGTCTACATTACGAAAGCCGATGATAGTTCCAACCTAACCAATCCAAATCCATTAGAAGAATTCCCTACTAAGTGCCCTTGCTGTGGATCTGATTTAATAGTAACAGATTCTGGTAATAGTGCAATCTGTCCTAACTTCTTCTGTCCAGAAAAGATAATTGGCAGATTGACTAATCTATTTAAGAAACTAAATATCAAAGATTTCTCTAGTGAATCTATTAGAGCTTTAGGAGCTAAATGGTTAAGAGAATTATATGCTATTCCTAAAGATGTATTAATAGAAAAGCTTGGCGAAGCTAATGGTATTAAATTCTCTCAAAGATTAGAAGAAATGAGAACAATCAAATTCCCAGACTATAGAATTCTAGGAGCTATTGGTTTTACTTCTATAGGAGCTGAAACCTGGAAGATAATTCTTAAGAATGTTTCGATACAAGAACTATTAAAGAATACTGATACTGTTCTAAATCATATATCCGCAGCGAAAGGTATTGGTACTAAAACTGTAGATACTATTAGAAATGAAATAGAATTGTTCAGACCAGATATGGAATTCATCTTTGCAAACTTCAATACAGAATATACTGTAGTTGGTGAAGAGGATAATAAAGCACAAGTCAGATTCTCTGGATTAAGAGATCATGGCTTAGCTAATAGATTTAATGAAGCTGGTTTTGATGCTAGAGAAGATGCTGGTGTTACTGGATCTACTGCTATATTGGTAGTACCATATATTGGATTTGAATCTGGTAATGTAACTAAAGCATTTAAAGCTAAAGAAAAGAACTTCAAGAAAGCTTCTGGTCTTGCAGTAGAAGGTGGTATTAATTATAACAACCTTCAAAGCTTTAAAGATTACTATCCATTTATAATGACTCCTGATGAAGCAGATCAGTTTCTTAAAGTCAATTATGGAAAGTAATTAAAATTGATACAGTGTATGACTAATTCGTAACCTTTAAATTGGTTATACACTATAATCTTGATATCATCCCGACGGGGTTGATTATATAAAAGATCTTTTATTATATTTTTAGGAGGACTCTTAAATGAAGAACTATCTTGAATCCAGTATCCCAATGCAAATCATGAAAACTTTCACATCTCGTGATTATGGCTGGAATGACTTCGTATCTGAAGCTTGTATCAAATCCTTATTCGAAGGTGCTGCTATCTTCTTGGGTAAAAACAAATCTAAAGATACTCCGGTAGCATTAGTATTCAAAGATGCGAATGATAAATTCCATTTTGCAGCATACGTTCAATTCCATAAACAAGAAGAAGAAGGTGCTGATGAAGGTTCTTGGACTTTGAATTACACATTCAACGAAGAAGATATCGACAACAAATGGAAAGTATACACATTCCCAGAATCTCAAGCAGCTTATGCAGTGATTGCTGATCATGCTCATGATGAATATGGCTTGGTATTTAAATTCATGCCTAAAGATGATAACGGTAATATTTGCGAAGGTTCTGCACAAGAATTGTTCTGTACAATCTTAGATGTGATCTTCGATTATATGCGTTCTAACGTATCTATCGATCCTGTATTGGAATTCACTAACTTATTCACAATGACTGGTGAAATCGCTGGTAATAATGTATACATTGGTATCGAACCATCTGAACATTTGAAACAACATGTAAAAGATGATACTGGTGTTGCAGCTAATCAAGAACTTCCTGAACGTGCTTAATAAATAAAGGAGATTTATTATGAAAGTGACACATACAGTCTTTCATATTGAAAGCGACGAAGAAAAACGTATCTTAGCACAAGCTCTTGCAAAAGAACTTATTAAGAATGAATCTGTGATGGTGGAAGAAGCTGGGTCGAATGAACTTCCTCAATATATTCCTTATCCAGATGATGAGCCATGCGAGTGCTCTAATTTTGGCGATACTTTGAAACCTATCGAAACTGTTAGTGTGACTCCAATGAAACTCATCCCAGTTCTTAGCGAAAATGGTCCTGTAAATGGTCTTAGATCTTATATCCATAGACATAAAGACAGTGACCTAGAAACTCCAGTATATGTATCTGAAGTTCCTTGTGATGGTGAAGATGTTGAAGCTAAGAAAGCAGCAGTTATTGCTTTGATGAAAGCTATGGCCCAATCAGATGAAGAAGAAGATAAAAAAGAAGCAGTAAGAAACTTCATTAGAAATATCTCTAATCGTCAAGTAGATGAAGATCATATTTTTACATGTGAAGATGGAAGACAAGTTGCAGTTCCAGAATCTTTAATCTATCATATCAAAAATAATCTATAATAAATGAATGGAATTGGTTGAGAGGAATAACCTCTCAACCAGTATCCGTCTATTACCATTTTTGATATAATTTTTTCGAATAGGGGATATAATTATGAAGAAAATGAAAATAGGCAAAAGAATCTTAGATGTTATGGATCAAGATGATTTTATAAGAAGATCTATTTTGAATCCACAAATCTCTAAAGATCTTGCTGATGATACTGCTGTAGTATCTGGAGATACTGTATATCCAGTAAATACTAAATTTACTAGGGATATGGTAAATGTATATGACGCTGGTCCTGTATTAGTATATTCTAAACCAGAAGATGCAAATCATGAAGATTATGATGCTAAGAATATCATCGATTTTGAGAATGTCGAAAATCTCAGAGATGCTATAGAAAAGCAAGCTAAGTTAGAACAACAAGAACGTACTATTCTAATCTCTGCTAATAATATCTATACTCCTATCGTTAAAGAAGAAGATACTCCAGAAATGGCATTGTTTAAACAAGCAATTGCTAAGAAATCTATTGATATAGAAAACTACAAACCTAGATTTGGTTCTGACTATTCAAATGACCTTCGTGGTTTAGCTGGTCATAGTATTACATTCTTTAAATTAAAAAGATTCTGTGATATCTTTGATATTAGAGCATCTGTTACATTTGAAGATAAGAAAAATGCTCCAAATCCTATTGGAGAAAAACTCACAACCTGTATAAATGATACCATTGATTAGCAGGAGGAGAAGATGAATCAAAGAGAATTTATCTATAATTATGATAATAAGTATAGAGAAAAATTCAATAAAGATCTATTTGTTAGATCAGATGATTTGATTATATACTACTTAGAGAATATCATCAAATCAATAGAACGTGAAATGGGAGTAAATGGATACTTTACAATTAAAGTACATAACTTCACAGTTGTAGATGATTATAAACAAATTATAGATATTCTACAACAATATCAAGCTAATGCTATTAGCAAATCTTCTAAACTCAAAGCTTCTACAGACAACAGATATGACTTCATAGATCTAAAAGAATCTGATCTTAGACTTCTTATTGTTACTTACTATATTGAAGCTATTGATGGAAGAGAAATGTTTGATATCATCATTGCCATTCCTAAAGTAATAGAGAAATTCTACTTTAAAATCAATGGCAATGTAAGATCTGCTATGTATCAAATAGTAGATGCATTTACTTACAATAATAGAACATCGAATCATAAATATGAGATGCTTACTGTAAAATCTCCATTCCAACCTATTCGTGTATTTAGACACATTATAGAGTTGAGCGATGTGAGAGAAAACAAAGTAATGGCAATAACCTATGATGCAGAAATCTTTAAGAAATCTGTACCTATGGTGAAATATATCTTTGCAGAAATGGGATTGATTAGAGGCTTACAATTCTTAGGATTAGATCAATTTGTTAGAATAACAGACTTTGATCCTAATGATGATAACTGGTATACATTCTTACCTAAGAAGACTAGTCAAATCTTTGTAAGCTGTCCTAAGAATATATTACATATGAATCCAGCATTACAACATGTAATGGTGGAATTATGTAATGAATTCCCAAGAAAATTTGCTACAATACCATTTATCTATTCTAGAGAATTCTGGTTAGATTCTTTGGGAAGAAAGTTTAATCTAAGCACTCCTAGAAATAAAGGTATCTCCGTATTAACTTCTCTTAAACTTATCTATGATAAGACTACTGTAGAGAAGATACGCTTACCAGAACAAGATAAGAATACTATCTTTGGCATCTTAAGATGGGTAATGTATGAATACAGTGCTTTATTAGCTAAAGATAATCTAGATATTTCTATTAAGAGATTAAGATGCGAAGAATACATTGCATCTCTTTATGCTCCTAGATTATCTAAAGCAATTTATGCATTATCTGATATGGGTGATAAAGTAGATATTAAGTCTGTTAAGAAACGTCTTAATACAGATCCTATGTTCTTGATTAATGAGATTACAAACTGTAATCTTGTTAACTTTAGAGATATTACTACAGATAATGATTCATATCTTGCTTTAAAGTATACTTATAAAGGACCTCAAGGTATTGGTGAATCTGGTAACAATGCAATTCCAGATGTATATAGATATTGCCATACTTCTAATATTGGTATAGCAGATATGTCTGCATCATCTCCTACAGATCCTGGTGCTACATCAATGATAGTTCCATTGATTGATATGAAACCTCATGGTTATTTTAGAGATGATCAAAAATCTAAAGAACCTAATACTTGGAGAAAAGGATTAGAAGCTCAATATAGAGAGTTCAAGAAAGAAAATCCTTTAAAAGAAGTAGTAGAGTTTAATAAGAAACTATTCCAAGAACCAGATTATTCGGTTCCAGAATTACAGTTAAAGGATTTCCATAAACAATAGAATTGAGAGGATAGTGCTTGCCACTATCCTCTTATTTTTTTTATTACAAATACCGATGACACTATGAGTAAGCACTAAAAAATAATATATAAATAAGAGGAGGATATGAAAATGCTTTTTGCTAAACAAGATATATCTATTAGCCCAACTTCAGCAACACCAATTCCAGCACCAAATAGAGTTTCTATTGCTGAAACAAAAGTTTCTATAGCAGATATGGTTACAGTATTTTTAGGTGGTACTTGTAATGGATCTAAATGGAGAGATAAATTCATTCCTATGCTAAACAGTAGATTTGATCCATTCAATCCAGTTGTAGATGATTGGAATGAAGAAGCACAAAGAGAAGAAGAGTATCATAAGGCCAATGATGAGTATTTAGTATACTGTATTACTCCTAAGATGACTGGATTCTTTTCTATTGTAGAAATGATTCATAGTATGCACGTTCGGCCTCATACAACATTCGTATGCTTCTTAAATGAAGATGATGGAAGCAAGTTTACTATTCCGCAAATGAAATCTATTGATGCTACAGTAGAATTGCTTGAAAGATTTGAAGTTAAAACATTTACTTCATTAGAAGATATGGCTGAGTATATGAATAATATATATGACGATTCAGGAATTGATCATAGAAGAAGGGAAAGATTTTATAATGGCAGATGAAAGTTATTATATGCGATATTGGGTTTACTCAAGAGCTCAATTAGAACAACAAATGAAAATTCATAATGTAAGAAATGTATCTGATCTTAGATTAAGAAAAATTGTAGTAAATGGGGTTGCTAAACCATTTACATGTGAATTGAAATCTATGAAAGATATCAAATTTTCTGATTCTGTATTGGTTGCAAAAGGTGACAAACGAATAATGCAAATTATACAATAATTAGAATTGGAGAATTGATAAAATGAAAGAAGTAGTAACTACTAATGAGTTTGGAATATGTCCTAGATGTGGAAAGAAATTAGTAATGCTTCAGTCAGAATACCGCTTATACGGTCTAACTGAGATAGGTACTTATCCAAATAAACTCGTTAAATCTAAAGAGCACATACTCTATGCTTGTGAATGTGGATATCAGTCTGTAATGAAGAGAACTATGGATGGGATATATCCTATAAACTATTATAAGATTGCAGAAGAAGAAAAAGAAATGGCTAAAGGTAAAGATGACATTAAGATACTCGGTTATATTGTAGAGGACTAGTGTTATTTTTATGAAAGGAATATTATGCTTAAATTTTTGGTCTTCTTACCGCTTCAAATCCTTACTATGCTATTAGGATATTTAACTAACTGGATTGTGGTCTTATTCGCTAATGAAGACGGCGAGCTCAAAGGTATCTGGCATTTATGGCAAACTTGGGATGATAGTATTGATAATAAAGAGTTTATTAGAGATACTATGCCTAAGATCTTTAAATACGATTATGATAAATATAATATTGAATATGAAGGACCTCTTCCTCAATATGGTCGTAAAAGATGGTATACTAAAAATATTAGAAGATTGCCGCTTAAAGATAGAATCAAAAGATACTTCTGTAGAGTAGGTTGGTTAAATAGAAACTGTGCATATGGATTTGCATTCTATTTATTAGGTACTTGGGTTGATAACCATCACATGGTTTATAAAGATTTAGATGGACAATATTATGGCCATGAAAGAGGATGGAGATGGTTATTAGATAAACCATTCGTTTGGAAATCTGAAAAACGTATTAATAAATACCTAGTGTGGAATTGTTTCATTGGATGGAAAGTATCTAGAACAACTGAACGAAGACATAGAGCTATGATAGCAAATAGAATAGCAGTTAAAATAAGAAAAGTCAAATAGGCATATAATTATATACTATAATTGTGAGTAGGCTTTAATGGTCTACTCACATTATTTTGTTCTTTTAAAATTAAAGGAGATTTTATTATGAAAAAGATTGAAGATTTTAATTCTCTAAGAGAGACAGTAAATGCCATGCAGACACATGCAATAGGCTGTATGATTTCTGGAATTATCGAGTATTCTGTTGGAGACAATAAAGCTATTGATCCAGAATTAAAAAATGTAATTTCTGAAATGGGAGAATTTGCTGATAATTTATTTAGATATATCATAGAGCTAAATTCTAAATTCAATAATGCTTTTTTAGATCCTGAAAAGGGAGTAAAATTAACCAAGGAATGTGTTCAGCAATTCATCTACTTAGAAGATAAAGGATTTAGATTTGCTAGAAACAATGAAGATGATAGATTCTTATTAATTCCATTATGGTTACTATATTTCTTACCAGATGAATATCATTTATTAAAGTTTAGCTTAACTTATAGTGATCGGGAAGTATACAATCTAAGAAATAATAAAGATGAGAAAACTATCATCATCGATTCTTTTGAGTATATTGAAAGAAAGGATATTGATATCGAATCCTTCTATATCGCACTTCCAAATTATGGTATTTTCTTAAGTTATAAATAAGGAGAAAAATAATATGAATAGCCAATTTAAAACAACGGACCCATTTTCTTTCACAAACTTCTTTGTATCAGAATTGAATAGAATCAATACTATTAATAATATTCCAAAACACTCTGGTCTTAGAGAAGCGATATTAACTATCATCGAATCTAGAGTATCTGATAGAATCGTTAATAGAGATGAATGTCTTATGAGACAAGATAAATTAGACTTTGAAGAATTACATTTCAAAAATTCTAAAGATCAATTTAACCAATTGAATGTGGCAGCTGTTAAATACTATTTCATATCTGGATTGAAATTTGAGAAAGATAAAGATATTATCAGATGCCCATTCATCCAATTCTCTGATTTTTCTCCAACTGATTCTACAGTTATAATTTTAGAAGATGAATTAAATAAATTAGTACAACATCTTGCAGTGGCATATGATGAAAAAGGTAATCCTCTTAAAATCAAATACAAAGAATTACCTTATATTAAAATGCTTACTGAGTACTGGAGAATGGTAGACGAGGCATTCCCAATAACAAATCTATATAGAGATACTAAAAATATGATCTTTATGGAGGGATTGATTAAACACGCAGCTTTATTTAGATATATAGAATATGCTTATGATGGTATTATTGACCTAGATAAAATCATTATTCCTATTCTATTAACTATAGAAAGTGTGTATGTATCACTATTTGACCAAATATCTCCTCGAATAGAAGGTATGACTGATGAGGAATTCCAAAAGAAATTAAACTCTGAAGAAGAAATTCCTTTTGAAAAAGAATGCGATTTTTATATATACCGTAGCTGTATGAAACAAAACGATACTAAAATTCAAGATAAGACTGTAAAGCATGTTCATAATATGGCGAAGAGTATTAAGGATATTATTGCTTTCGCTAATGAATCTAATGATTCTTGGCACAACAATATCCCTGGAATTGTAAAAATTGCAACCATCGTTAAAAACTTTGAAAATGAGTGGATGGATAATTCAGAACAAAAGATAGAAGCATAATGCTTCTATCTTTTTTATCTCTTACGATATTGGAGACTTCTAATTAACTAGAAAATATCTATATTGAAAGGATTAATCATTCAAAATGAGCTTTTATACAATTACAGAAAACATGCTTCCAGTTATCTTTATGATCTCAGCAATACTATCTATTATTTTCATAGTAATAGCTAGACTAAGAGGTCATAAGATTTACAATATTCCATATAAGATTACTGCATTGACGTTTGTATCATTCTTGGTATTAACTTTGATCTATTTATTAGTAATGGGATTCTTATATATAGTATCTTATTTATTCTTATTCTAAAGAAGGTGAAATATTGTCTTCTAGTAGCCAAGCAATAAATCACAGCTTTGTAACATTGTTAGATGGTAATATAACTTTAAGTATTGATTTATTAATGATAGGCTTAGCCTTTATATCAGTTTCATTACTTATAAAACTCTGCTTATTTCTATCAAAATATGTTTACAAAAGTGAAGAAAGTGATAAATTTCTTAAAACTGCAATCATAGCATTGTGGTTATCCACATTATGGGGTCTTGGATTATTAATAAAAATGATCTACGATCTGTTTATATAGGAGAACAATTATGAGATTATTACGTCTTAGGTTGGAAAACTATATAGGAATATATAATGGTATGGGTTTATCTAGTATTGAAATAGACTTTTCAAAATGTATTCATAAAGTACTAATTATCAAAGGTGATAATGGTACTGGTAAGTCTACAATATTTAAAGCCTTAACACCGCTAGCTGATGCTTCTATCGATTATATTCCTGATAAAACAGCTATTAAAGAAATAGCTTATGAAACTGATTTTCAAACTATATTGAATATCAAATATGAGTCTCTTGTAAAAGATGGTATACGCCGTCCAACCAAATGCTATCTTAATAGACTCAACCCAGATGGAAGTATAGAAAATCTAAATCCATCTAATAATATCACTACTGCCAAAGAAGTAATTTATGATATACTTGGGATAGATGATAACTTTATTACGCTATCCCAACTATCAGCAAATAAAAAGGGATTAGGTGGATTAAAACCATCTGAGAGAAAGAGATATGTAAACTCCATTATCTCATCTCTAGCAGCTTTCAATAGTATCCATAAATTGATCACTACTAAATCTACAGTATTGAAATCTATCATAGATTCATATGTAACTAAATTATCTCAAATAGGTAATATAGCTATAGTAGAAGATAATATCAAAAAGGATACACTAGCTCTTCAAGAGTTAGATAATAAGAAGAATGGTTTGATTAGCGAAATAGCAACTATTAAAGCAGAGTTATCTAGATTAGATACTAGTGGAAACTTCCTTAATGATTATAAAGATCTTTCCATGAGAAAGATCATATTGGAAAAAGAGATTAGAGATCTTCCAGATATTGAAGAGTATTCCGAAGAGAAACTTATTCAGTATGAAAAAGATATGGCTAAGTATGAAGCTAATGAAGAGATGCTATCTTCTAGAGCAAAAGAGTTATTAGATAAAGAAACTGAAACTAATAATATCATTACAGAGCTAAAAATTCAATTGGATTCTCTTTATGATAAAGAACACATGGAAGATCTTGATTCGAAAATAGTTAAAACAAAAGAATCTCTAGAATCTTATAGACCTTATTTTCATTTATTTAAAACTTACAAGAATATCTCTGATCAAGATTATGAGACTGCAATTCTTGCTATTGAAAAATTCAATTCTTCTGTAGATATTATATATCAAAACTATACTGAAGATATAAGAAAAGAATCTATTGAGAATCTAAAGAGCTCCAATAATAAATCAACTTTAAACTATACCGATATTATTGATGGGCTACAATCTAAGCTAGAAAAACTTAGAAATGAAAAAAGAGATATAGAATTCTTAAAAGAAAGATGTCGTGATTATAATAAGATACCAACAGATTGTAATCATAAATCTGACTGTCCTTTTATAAAAGATATAGTAGAAGCCAAAGATAGGTTATATAGCACAACTCCTGCTAGTAAGCTTTCTGATGAAATAAATGATATATTGCAAAATATAGAAGCTGCTAAACAGATGGCAGAAAATCAACAGTTAAAAAATCAATGCTTATCTGATATGAGATCTATCTTTGAATATATTCAATCTATGAAAAGGATAATCAGAAAATTCCCTGGGACTGAGTATCTTGATCATAAAGAAAATCTATATCACAATATTGAGATGGGATTGATTCTTCACTTTGATTCTATTAATAAATATCAAGAATTTAAAAACATATCTGCTATTGTATCTGCTCTTGAAGAAGATCTTCATTTGTATGAAGAAGCTAAAAATAAACTTATAGCTGCTAATACAGAATTAAGATTAATACAAGAGAAAATAGATAATAATTTATCTAAATTATCAGATATTAAAGATTCTAAATTAAGCATACTCGCTGAAATTGAAAAGATAAGAACTAACAAATTGGAAATACAAAGAGTTCTAGACAGTATTAGATATGCTAAGATAAATAAAGCGAAATTTGAGGAAGTTTCTGTAGAGTTAAATGAGATTACAAATAAAATTGAATCTATGGAAAAGAATACTGTTCTTATCAAAGATTTAACTGATAAGCTTAATAGAAGGGCATCCGAATTATCTGCATTACAAAATACAGATCTTCCAGCTATTAGCAAAGCTATTGAAGAGAATAAATATCGTATGGTATTATTTGAACAATACACAAGAGATTCTCAAGAGTATGCCGCTAAGTATAATGAAGTTCAAATGATTAAGAAGTACACTTCTATCCATGGTATTCAAACAGTATACATGTCTGTGTTTATGAATAGCATACTAAATACTACTAATACACTTCTCAGATTATTATTTGGTGGTAGGTTTGCTTTACAGCCATTCATTATTAATGAAAATGAATTTAATATTCCTTGTGCTGATAGCGAAGGTAGAGTAAGGGAAGATATATCTCTAATGAGCGATAGCCAATTATCTATGATTTCTATGTTGATCTCATTTGTATTACTACGAAATTCATCTAATAGATACAATATTATCAAACTAGATGAAGTAGATGATAATCTAGACAGTATGAATCGTATCCAATTCTCTATTCTTATTGAACAGATAATGAATGACCTTGGATTTGACCAATGCTTAATTATTTCTCATAATAATGAATTAGATTTATCTAATACTGATATTATAATTCTTAAGATGGAGTCTCAAGAGATGATAGACTCTTTATATAATTCTGGTGGGAATATAGTATTTTCTTACAACGAATATAAGAGATAGAGGGTTTCCTCTATCTCTTTTTCTTATGGGGTAAAAAAATGAATGAAATGGATTCTAAATATATTGGATTACAAAATAGTATATCTAATACTACAAATGGTTTAATAGCTTTAGAGCATAGAATTAGTATTTATGGTAATATGATAGAAAAGAATAAAAATGATTTAGATAAATTTATGTCTTTAACTATTTGCTCAGGAAAAGCGATTACGGCATCTATAGATGAAATAAATGATGAAATAATGAAACTTAATAAAGAATATGCCAAGATAAAAGCTATTGGAATTTTTGTAGCAGTAATATTAATTGCTATATTAATAATGCTTGGATTGGTACTATTCTTAAAATTTTAAAGGAGGTATAATATGACTTTATTTAAACAAGGAGACGAACTTCTAACAAATGACGATTTGTTAGATTTTAATAAGCTAACTCCAATAGATTCTTTTTATAAGAATATAGATCCTGGATTTGGAGGAGTAAAAGTTAAATACTTTGACGTTATTTATGCAGTAGATCTTAAAAGGATTCAAGCACTTTCTGATAACTATAGTGGTGATTTAGAAGTTATTGATAGTAAAGAACCCCCAAATTTTACTCAGTTCATGAGCAAAGCTGATATAGATATAGAAACATTCTTTAATACCGCTTTTAGGATACTAAATAATTTCGTAGAGCATGATAACGTTCTTATCCTTCCAAGAATATATTTCATGTCCTATTCTGATAAATATTTAGATAGTAAAGATCCTGTTGGTATTTTGATGAATCCAGTTCCATCAATAAAAATAATAAGAACAGATCCTATTTCTAATCATGACTTAGATAATATCTATAAGGTATCTGCTTATAAAGTAAAAAATTCTGAATATATTAATTATCTAAAAACTTTAGAAGTATCTACAGATCCTAATAATATGAAAATATATACACTAAAAATGGGAGAAGTTAGAAGAGATATTAAACTAAATTGTGATGAGAATAGACTTGTCATTATGATAGATAAATGCAAATTTTTATTTAATGGCTATAATGACACCAATTATGAGATGGTTGATATGTTTGATAGGGTAAAATCTAATACCAAAGGAAATCTATTACTCTCCTATTTTAAAACATTATTGACTTCTAAACAAGTCTACATTTTCAGCAGATACGAAATATACTCCAATCCAGATTCTTATAATAGAGAGATAGTCTCTCTTTATAGCGCTGCTAATGTATCTAATATAAAAGATTTATATTTATTAGGTCATGGAAGTGAATATAAATATTATAAAAATGATGAATATGTAGAAGTAGATGATATTAGAGATATGGTTAGCAATTCTAATATTATTGAAAACCGATTGCCAATAGTCATAAATAAAAATGGTAGGAATAAAATTTGGCTTCTTTCTATTATTATTATTCTAATAGCAGTAGCTCTTATAATATTATATATTTAATAGGTGGATAAATGGGCAAGAAGAAGATAAAAGATGCTCGTTATAAAGAGTATTCAAATATAAGACAAACTGCTAGTTTGATATGTTTATTTATGATTACGATGACGATATTGGGAATATATACATTCATATCTTATCTGATCGATTTTTCAAAATAAGAAGAGAGGAATAGCGTAATGGTATTCCTCTTATTTTTTTTTATTTAGGTTTAGTATAGGAAGAAGGATTAATCTTCTTAAAATCATGCATATCTGTAGCATCATAATTGCCAGGACTTCTGCTAGTAATAACTTTAGCAGATCTAATACTATGATTATCAAATATAAAGAACACTATAGCAAATTTATCTCCATAGTGTAAAATCTTATAAGCGGTAGCTGTGGTAAGATTAACTTCATTTGCTTTATGTTTCAAATGCATTGCAGATTGATCTTCTTTTTTTGCATTAGATCCATAAAAGTCATTAAATGTATCATTTGATTTATATCCCTTACTTTTGCTAAACATAGCAACGTTTGGGATAGCTTTTATCATTTGACGCAATTTAGATTCTACAGAAGAACTGATCTTGTAATATTTGTTAAAATATTCTTGATCATGTTTGTCTCTCAATCCTCCTGGGATTAGATTAGGATCCATGGTTCCTATCCATTTCTTTGTTCCAAGAGTATGATCGCCCATAAACAAATTTCCTAGTGCATTATGAGCAACTGTTTCTAAACCTTCATTTAATTTAAATAATGGCATATACTATTATAATCCTTTATTTAAAATACAATGCGTCCATTTTTATCTGTCATCATTTTATCAAATTCTTCTTTGGTTTCTTTTCCTGTAAAGGTATAATCATTAGTTTTACCTTTGCCATTTTTCTTTGCTTTCTCAATCATATCTTTAGTACCATCAAGATTACTTGCTTGTAAAGCCCTATTAGCTTTAATATGTCTTAAATCTAGATCCATGGCAGAAACTTTCTTTTCATGAGCTTTAAGTTTTTCTTCACGTTTAAAGAACTTATTTCCAACCCATCTTGTTCCTTGTAATAATTTTTCATTAATCCATTTTACGATACGAGTTAATACAGATAAAATCTTTTTAATAATACCTTTAGATTTGTTATCTTTGGTAAGTTTATGTTTAACTTCAAAACGTTCAATAGCAGCTTGGAAAGATTCTAATTTTCTTTCAAGCCAAGATTTAGGCTTTTCATTAATAAGTTTTTTTCAATTCAGCTTCTTTAGAACTGATTTCTTTATCATATTTTTCAAGCTGTTCTTGTTGTTCTTTCTGTTGTTTATTTAGAGAATCTAAACTTCTTTCTTCAACTTTCATTTCTTCATATAGAACAAATGATTCAAATTGTTCTAATAAAACTTCAGCTGAAGAAGTATTATAAGATTCGTTTAACCTATATAGTGCCATTTATTGCAAACCTTCCCTTCTCTTTTTCTTATCTAATAAATTTTGATTAAAGCTCTTTTCATTTTCTATTGCACGATAAGATCTAGTTTTTAGATCTTTAAGGTCATTTTTATATTTATCAATAAACTTTCTATCCATATCAGCGTGCATTTTATGCGTTTTTATGTCATATTTGATATTTTTCATTTCGGTTCTTCTATGATCAAGTTTATATCTATTTCCAAGAGGAACATTATTCACCCAACGTGTAAATTTAATTAATTTATCATTAATCAATTTAACAACGCGAACTAATATAGAAAGAATTTTTCTAATAATACTTTTGGCCCGTCCAGACTTTGTTAATTTATATTTGATTTCAAATTTTCTTAAAGCAACTTTAAAAGATAAAAGCTTTCTTTCTAACCAAGATCTTGGCTTATTATTAATCACCTTTCTAAGCTCAGATTCTTTTTCTTCTATCTTTTTAAGTCTTTCATTTAATTGATCCTCAGATTCTTTTATCTTATTATTTAAATCATTTTCATCATCTTTATAAGAATTATTTATATCCTTAAGACGTCTATTGGAATCTGCTATATGAATATCTAATAATTCATAATCTTCAATAAATATTAAATGCTCAAAAGATTCAAACAAAGAATCAGAGGATTCAGTTAATTTGAATAATCCCATTACATTTTTATCCTGTTTAATTATATAAACTAGGTAGGAGGTTACAACCTCCTACCTATCTAGTAGTATTAACTAATTATTTGTGCCATATTTAGCATTTAATTTTTCATTTTATCATTTAAGATAGATTTTTGAGCATTACGTCTAGCAGCTTGTCTTCTGTCATATTCATTAACAGTTCTATTTCTGTCATTCAATGCTCTATAATCAGAAATATGTTTATCTACTTTAGCACTTCTAAATTTAGATTTGAATTCTTCTGCTTTCTTAGAACCGCCAAATTTATTACTAATAAATCTAGCACCTTTTAATACTTTATCAGTAATCCAAGAAATAATACGAGTTAAAGTAGAAATAATTTTTTGCAAGATAGTTTTAGATTTACCATCTTTAGCTGTACCATATTTATTTCTAAAACGACGCAAAGCTGCTTTAAATTGAACTAATTTTCTTTCAACCCAAGATCTAGGTTTGCTCTCAATTACTTTTTTCAATTGAGCTTCATTTTGTTGAAGTTTTTCATTGTATTCTTGATCTGCTTTATCAACAACAGCAACACGTTGTTTAGCAGCTTTGAATAGTTGGCGTTCTTCTTTATTTTTTAAAGCTTGGGCACCATTATTCCGTTGTTTTTCGTCCCATTTACCTTTAAGATCTTCTAAATCATTAACAACGATACCCCTACTAGCTCTTCCGCCACCTTCAGAAAGCATAACTTGATTGACATCTTGTTCCAAAGATTCCAAGAACGCAGTAACTTCATCGTATTCATAATTTTCATTCATAATAAATAGTGCCATGTGACTAATTCTCCTTTATATTAATTAAATCTTTTTAAGCTAGCTACTAATTTGTTTTTAGCAGACTTAGATACATCACTAATATTTTTTTCTAATGATGCCATAATATCTTTATTACTATGAACAAATCCCATTAGACATTCTCGAATATCTCTATCAGGTTGAATAGTAGTAATAAATTTATTAAATGCTAATATATAAAATCGATAAAAAGATGATCGCATATTAATATCTTTTTGTAATAATCTATCCATACGTTCAGATTCTTTTTTAATATTTTTTATATCTTTTTCGATAATAGCTTTTGTTTTAGGATTAAGATCTGGGTTCTTTAATTCTTCTTCTAAAATAGAAATTTGAGTCAAAACCCTAGCAGCCGTAGTAGGATGAGGCTCACCAGAAATAATAGTCTCAAATACATTTGCAATGATAGTATCTAGAGCAAATAAATGACCAATAATAGGAATTTTATCAACTGTCCCATTTATACCAGAAACTAACGATTCAGTTTCTACCAATTTAACCGCTGTTGAAAATTCTACACCATAGCCATTCATGGCAACAAACTTATCTGCAAACGACTCATCCATAAAGTCCAAATAGTTGACCATATTAGTTCTAGCTATTTTAGATTTATTTTTTGCAATATACTCTACATATTCTTTTATTTTTTCTTTTCTAGCTTTTAGAATAGGTGCAGTAAAAATACTTTCTATCATATTACCAATTTTTGCTAAACTTTTTGGTAAATAATCTGTAAATTCTTTTTTATATGATGCTAGAGTAGCCAAGAAATCCATTGAATTATTGAAATCTCTCCACTGCTCATCTCTTTTTACCTGAGCGCCTAATCTCTTACCAGTATCTGTGGTATTCATCAACAAACCAACAAGATTCATTATTTTTTCATTAGTAGACATTCCATCCATACCAAAAGCGCCATCAAATTCGGTAAATAATGATAAAATGACTGTTGATAATATATATAGAGCTTTGGCATTATTTTTATAAGCTAAAATACCTATAGCCATTTGGCTAAAATTATGCCCAATTTCATGTAATATAATAGATAATATCTGACCAGATGTAAATTTAGCATTAAATAAAAGGCCATCAGTAATAAATGACACACCATTCATTTTAGCTGATTCTTTATATCTTAAACCATTCGAATCCAATACATCATCAAAGTTAGCGAATCTTGCAAATTCCAAGCTAACAGGATATGTCATTGCATTTATCTTGAAATCTTTTAAGATATTAACAGTAAACGTTTCAAATCCAAATTGCTTTTCAAGACACTTTTCAAACTCGGTCCAATTTCTATCTGTATATAAATGGCGGGCTGACGATTTTAATCTTTTGGCAGCTATTCTTGCCATACCAGAAATACCACTATTGTTTACCAAATACGGGGCTCGTATTTTATCAAGTAGTATTTCCGCCCTTTTAAGGTATTTTGATTTTGGAACATATGCTTCACTAAGTATACCTCCGCTTTCAAAATCCTTTATAGAATATAATCCCATTTAGTATTTTCATCCTTTGCAAAGTTAATAAATTATACTAAAAAATATGACTTACATAAGTGTTCTACTTAGAGCTTTTCCTTTTGGTTATAGACCCTATAGATCCTAGACATTGTGGTAATATCAGGAGGTGATATTGTAAAATGCGAGGATACAATGAACTCGAATTACCTAATGCTAAAAAGACTATTACACTAGAACATCTTCCGTCTTTTGATATAGCTGATTATGATTTTACTAATGAAAAAGATCTAATGAAGTACTTCAAAAACATTGAACGTATTTGTAGATCTTCTAGATCTTATAAGAAATATATTGAGTATTTAAGAAACTGTATTGATATGACTAGTTGTTCTTTTTATAAGAACGTAAACAATGTCGATACGTATTCTATTAAGATTCATATACACCATTCTCCATTAACATTATTTGATTTAGTAACTACTATTTATTCTAAGAGAGTTGCTTGTCAAGAAAATATTTCAGAGAATGCTGTAGCTAAAGAAGTCATGTTTAATCATTATAGATTAAACGTTGGATTAATACCATTATCAGAAACTGTTCATGAGCTTGTTCATAACGGTTATTTATTCATACCAACAAATTATGTTTACGGTGATTATAAAACCTTTGTACAAATTTATGGAAAATATATGGACCCACAATTGAAAGCTACTTTAGAATATTCTGAAGCTATTTCTAGAACTTATGATTACAATAAAGAAACCCAAGTACTAGACGTTCATATGGTTCATATAGACCCAACAGGTTCTTACGATTTCCCAAGTACTGAAGAAGTTATTAATAAACTTCAAACTAGAATTGATGAAATTGATAATGGTGCTACAGAGAATCAATATATGAAGAAAGATTAGGAGGATTATAATAATGAGCTTATTATCTACAAGAGAAGCAACAGCAAGTACTATGGTTGAAAAGTTTAATGAAGAATTAGACTTTATGATCAAAAACGATTTATTAGAACAAGGACTTGCAAGTTTGGTTCTCTTTGGTGAAGAATATACTTTGGAAGAAGAATTTGAAGTTACTAAAGAACTTAAAGCAATTGATGAAGATAAAGTATCTTGGATTACTGAAGAAACTTTGTCTGAAGCAGTAAATGCAGAAATTCCAAACTTCAAAGATGTATCTAGTGTAGAAGCAGCTACAGCTAAAATTAAAGCACTTACTAACCAATTGAATCAAAAGCTTAGAGAACAACAAAGTGCTATTGCTTCTAAAAAGGGTTGGTATGCTACTATTATTCTTAATTTAAAAAGAGCTATCACTTGGTTAAAAGATAAAATTGCAAGTGGGTTCTTTAAAGCTAAGAATGCAGTTACTGGCGCTTTTAGTAAAGATAAAAAATTAGTCAATGCTAAGAATGATTGGAAACGTGCTAATAATCAATATAATAGCGTTATTCAACGATTATAGTTCTTTAAGATATAAATACCCCTTAAGGACTATTTATTAATGATTATTCTAATATATTATAGTGGTCATTAAAGGAGAACTATATATGCTTCTAAAAGAATCAGATCTTCGCGGATCTACTGAATTCGATTTTATTGAATCTCTTGATTCTTTAAACGAATCCGAAATGGCTTATACAGCACAAATGGTTCCTGTTAGACATATTGACCGTTTAAATCGTAATCTAATCCAATTAGAAGAATTCGTGAAATACGGTTCTTCAAATGGTATTACGAATGGTCATAAAGCTATCGGAGCAGTGTGTGAAGCTAGTATGATTGACAATGATTCCACAATTGGATTTGTTGTTAATGAAGCTTCTCTTTATGAAGATGATGAATTAGTAGAGATTTCTCAATCTCTTAAAGAATCTGGATATGATTTATTTATCTCTCCAGTATCTGAAAAATCTATTTATTATCAACAATTGATGGAAGCTTTTGAAAATGACTTCGAAGCAGAAAGCTTCGAAGAATCTTATCATCTTCAAGCATATTGCGAAGGCACTGTTAAAGAAAATTTAAACAGTGTAAAGCATGCAGTATGTGGAGTTGGTAATAGAGCTGGTAAGAATATGCTTCGAATCAAGAATCATGTTCAAAATGCAGTAGGCACTGTACAATCTGCTGTATCTAGTACTGGCGATAATGTAAAAACTTTAGCTAACAAATATTCTGCAGCAAAACTTGCTGTTAAGAATTTTGCAGACAAAGCAGCAAAGGCTCCGGAGTCCTTCAAACAATCTGCTAATAATGCTTTGCAAAAAGCTAAAGATACTGCTATGAATTTAAAAAATAAATTGATGGCAGCAAAACAAGGATCCTAATTTTATAATATGGAAGGAGAACATGGCCATGTTTAATTCTGCTATTCAGACTTTATCTGAAATGGCTATTGCTGACAATGGTACCAAAATTCCTCAAACTACAAAAGTATCTGTAGTTGAAGAAGTTAAATCCTTTTTAGATGGATTAGATACTATTCCTGTAAGTGAATGTAAATTCTCTGCAGAAATGGTTCCAGTTCGTGAATCTAAAAGATTTGGTAAATACTTAATTGAAATGGAAGACCTTTCTCGTTTTATGCTTACCAATAATATTTCTTCTGTAACAGAAGCTATTGGTTCTATCTTAGAATGTAATGGTCTTAAAGGCCAATACCATAATACTGCTTTAATCATTGATGAAGCTTCCATTCTTGATGAAATGAGTACTCTTGGTATTGGTACTGATGAAAACTTGTCCAAGTGGCATGATTCTGGGTTGGGTAAAGGCTTATGGGGCGATCAAGCCAATGTAATGACTTATCGTAAATTTGCTAATACTAAACAAATGATGGATACTTTCACTGGTAAGTATGGCATCCAACTTATTAAGAAAAACTACAATGTTGGTTTGGCTGAAGCTGCTGAACAAGAAGATGTTCAACTTAAAGTAGAACCTACAGATCAAGTTATTCATGAAAAACCAGTTGAAGTTAAGAAAGCTACAAAAGCATCTCAAAAATTCATTGCTGATGATATCGAATCCGAAGATATTGGTGATGACTTAGATGATATGATGGGCTTAGGTGATGTTGAAAGTGAAGATGATGATAAAGACTTAGAAGAAATTGAAGAAATTCAAGAATCTTTAGATCCTCATCAACAACATCTTCAATATCTAAGAGACGTTGCAGCTGGTAAATACGATAAAGATTTAATGTAATCCAATTAATGGAGGTATAATAAAATGGCATTATTCCGTTTTAATGAAGAAGCTTGTGAAGATCAAGCTTGCGGTACTATTGGTCTAGATAATGACGCTAAAAAAGGTTTATATTTAGCTGATGAATATGATGAAGACGAAGAAAAAGAATTCGTAGGTGCTGGTGAAGAAAAAGAAACTAGCAAAATCAATATCCCTGCAGCATTAGCTGCTAAAACTGCTGGTGGGGTAGCTTTTGACCAAACAGAAGTTAATGGTGTAAATGGTGTTCATGAAGCATATACTCGTAAAGAAGCTATTCAAGCAAGCAAATCTGTACTAAGACACCAAGTCAAAAGATTTGGTTTAAAACCAAAAGACTATGATAATCAATATGTACATGGTAAAGTTCGTGATAAAGTTAATAGATATTCTGATACTGCATTTGATAAAGCAAATAAAGTTTATGAGGCAAGAGCTGCTCGTAATCGTACTAAATTCTTCTCTAAAAACTAATAATAAATAATTATCAATGCCTAGAGATTTACTCTCTAGGCTTGACCTTTTAATCGGAGGATAACTTATGATTTTTAATAATATGGATAAAGGTATTTTAGATGAAGCATCTGCTATTGTTGGTTCTTCTAAAACTCTTTTTCATGAAAACACAGAGTATTTTCCAGAATTAGTTATTATTAGAGAAAGCAAAGAGTATAATACTAATATCATTAGAATTGAAGATCTGGTAGAATATGCGACTTCTAATGGTATTACTAATGGTACTCAAGCTATCGTCAATGTTTGTGAAGCTAGCGATGTTCATACTTCTACAGTTTCTTTATCTTTAGATGAAGTTAATGCTTATGCAGATAAAGAAATGCTCGATACTGCTAAACAATTTGCAGAAGCAGGATTTCAAGTTTTCTTAAATCCTATTTCTAAGAATGATCCTGTATATCAAATAGCTGAAGCAACTTTTGATAAACTATATGATTTGATGCAACGTGGAGAAGAAGTAGATTCTAATGATCTATTAAATGCTTATTTGAATGATGATTTTAAATCTTTGAAAGAAGCTGTAGATATCAATCCTCAAAATAAGATTCTTCAAAAACTCAAGAGAGTACCACAAGATGTATCTGAAAATATTAATGATAAAGAGTATCTTGCAAAGAAAATGTCTTCTATGAGAAATATGTATTATTCTCTAAGAAATAAAGCTCAAGGTACAACTCCTACAAATATGAATGTTGCTACAGTGAAAGCTCTTATGAATAAAACTCAACAAGCTATTGGTTTTATTAAAGCAAAATTAAAGTAATAAATAACTAATTTTGAAATTTATAATAATTACATTATAATAAATCTTTGGAGATATAGATTTTTCATCGGATTTGATATCTCTAAAAGCAATGAAAATAATTTATAAATTATTACTTAAAATCATTATGATCATAATGGAGGTATTTACCTATGTTAATCACTGAATCTCAGTTGAACCGTTCCACAAGCTTCCAAAACATTCTTGATGAAGCTGTATATTTGAACGAAGCTGAATCCGCTCTCAGCCCTGTTGCTGTTCCTGTAGTTGAAAATTCCCGTATTGGTGCTGCAGTTGTTAACTTTGCTGACGTTGAACGTTTGGCAGAAGAAAACTGCATGGACTACTTCGAAGCTGTTGATGCTATCGCTGAAGCTAACCAAATCTCTGCTACTGATATTGCTGTAGCTGTTGATGAAGCTCGCATCATCATGGACCCAGAAATTGTTAATGAATGCCACAACGTAGTTGTTCGCCCTATTAGCGAAAACTCTGATGCATTCATCTTTGTTGACATGATGCTTGAAGCATTCGAAAACACTGGCGACGTTACTTTCATGAATATGATTATTGATGAAGATGGTGAACCAACAGATCAACAAGCTGAAAATGTAGCAAATGCTGGTACTGATGCTGCTAAAGGCGAAAAAGAAGTTGGTACTATTCGTAAATGGTTAGACAAAATCAAAGAATACGCTTACACTAAACCAAAAGAATGGATTGCTAACAAAATTGCTGCTCTTAATGCTAAAGCTGAAGCTTACAAAGAAAAAACAGAAAAAATGGGCGACAAAGCTCCTTGGTACCGCAAAATCGTTAACATGATCATGAAAGCTGTTGCATGGTTGACTGCTAAAATGACTAGCGATAAACGCCGTGAAGGTGCTGCTTCTGCCTTAGCTACTAAAGAAGCTGAAAAGAATCAAGCAAAATAATCTATAAGAATTATAAAAGATATAATTATTTTTAGATAATACAATTGACCTAGGGGCTTAATTGCTCCTAGGTCTTTTTTGTGTTTCAAATACCTATGACACTTTAGTAATTTAATCAAGATAAAAAGTAATGAGGTATTTATATGGGATATTTTAAATCTTATTCTTTGAATCTAACTGAAGATTCAAAACCATCATCTACTCTAGATGCATATATAAAAATAATTACAAGTTTTGCTTTGTCCACATTAATAGGGCAAGCTATAAAAATCTTTGTAGAAGATAAAGTAACAGAGGATTTCGTTATCAAACTAGAAGCTTATAAATCTAATAAGAAATTCTATAATTATTTATCTACAGAAGTATCAAAGGTTTATAAAAAGAATCCAGCTTATAAGAGAATGACTTATGAAGATTATCTTCAAACACCTTTATCTAAAAAGATGAAAGCATTCTATAATAAGAAAGATCTTAAAACTGTAGCTAAGAAAGTAAAAGATGCTTTAGCTGCTGGTACTATAAATGCATTAGTTGGAGCTATGTTTAAATTCCCTGGTGGGAAATCTATGATCATTCCAATCTTCTATGTGTTAAATAAGAACCATATTGGACTTGGAAGAAGCTTTATGTATATGGCTCTAGAAATAGAAGGTGCTTTAGTATTGTTAGGTCTTAATTTTGGTAAGACTGGTAATCTATTTATAAATGAAGTAGAGTTATATAGCTTCGATGAAAATAATGATATTGTTCGTGTACCAATTCCAAGACCTCCAGTAAGATTATATCAACTTACAAAAGAAGATATGAAAAAGATTACTAAGAAAATGGAAGAGTATAAAAACAAAAACTCTAATCAAAATCCAGACCAATTGCTTGTAGATTATATTAAAGAATTGAGAGATGAATTATGTTAAAAGATGACTTTTTTAATGCAATCTCTGAATCATGTGAATATGATGCTATCTTAGATATGGTTCAAGAGAATAGAGATATGCTTCTTTGGATGTATGAAAATGGATACATCTCTCAAGAATATTTTGAAGAAGCAGAAAACTCTGGAAATGATCAATGGAGATTAGATAATATAACTGCTATCAAAGCTAATCTTAAAAAGTTTAAAGATTATGCAAATAATCAAGGTAAACAAAATAATGAATGGCTTATTCAAAATAGAGATTATATAATCGATCAACAAAAATATCCAGTTAAAAGCGGAGCAAATATACAAAATGCTCCTACATATACAACTGCTTTTGCTAGAATTAAGAAACCATTAAGTTCAAATATAAGTGGTATAGATATAAAAAGAGTTACTATCTTAGATACAAAAGCAAATAACTTACAAGGAGATGCTAAAAAGCAAGCTGATTATAAAAATAATCTATGGCTTAAGAAGATGCTTGTAACGGATTATAATGGACAAGGACCTTTTGATAAATTTGCTAGAGATTATTACTACGGAATTGATAAAAAGATAAACTTACAATCACAAGATATTCAGCAATTACTTCCTAAGGCATACAACTTTTGTACTACTTATAATGCATTGATTAAATCTTTAGAAACAGATGTAAATGGGATTATAAATTATATCAATAAGAATCCTATTACTGGTAATCAAGAACCTACATTAAGCCAAGCCCAATTAGCTGCTAATAAGAATGCCTCTGATGTAAATAAATCGAATACTCAAGGTATGGCTACAAAACCAGTAAATGCTGATACAGATTATTCTTTGTTTAGATCAACTTACTTCAAAGATTTATTATCAGAAGATGATCAAACCAAAACTTCTACGGCAACTCCTAAAATGTCTTTCTCCAGTAATTCATCTAATGGAGATAATAATCAAGATGGTTCTAATCAACCACAAAATCAAAACAAACCTAAACAAGATCCTGAAGATAGTGAAACTGTAGTTTATAATAAAAAGAAATTGGTTTGTGATATTCTAAAACAAGCATTGAATGCTAAAATGACTGCAGCTGGTATGCTATATAGGGACTTGTTCTCTTATATGCAATCCCATGTAAACAGTTATTCTAAGAAAACAAACCAAAATCAAAACAATCAAAAACAACAACAGCAAGAAAAGCTTAATACAAATCCTAATAAACAATCTCCCGATCAAGACAATACCCAGAATGGAGGTGAATAGAAATGCCTCTATACGAACTTGATGAAGCAAGAACTATCAAAACTATTGAAGGTTTGGTTAGAAAGTTTAAACGCATTACATCTGGAAAAACTCATCATAAACCTGATATGAGAAAGTATCAAAAGACTTTCTTAGGAGATAGATTTGTAGCTCAACCGAAAAAGGCTGGGGACTGGAAAAATAAACAAGATACTGATGGAAATCCTAACACCTATAAATAATAAATACCCATACTCTTTATGAGTATGGGTACAATTTTGTGTTTAATTATATACTATAATAGTGAGTAGTAATAGGTGTATTAAATAGGAGGTTAGAATGATTCCAATTATATTATTACCAGTAGAGTCTTTAATATCTGCAGTTCCTGTTATAGCAGGATCTGGTCTTAATTTATTATATAAATACAATAGACCATATGTAGATAATTTAGGATCAAGCTTTTACGACTTTTCAGATAATATAGAAGAAAATTCTAAATCTGAGAAGTATTGTAGCATGAAAGAATATCAAGCAGTATTTAATGCTCAGAAAAATAAGAGAGGTTAGCCCCTCTTTTATTTTTTTTGAAATCATCGCTCAATATTACTTGACCTTAGTATAATAGAAAATAAGTAAAAAGAGAGCTGGTGACGATATAAATGCTTATTGATATGCTATTATTATTTGCAGTACATTGCTTGGCAGATTATCCTCTCCAAGGTGAATATCTAGAAAGAAACAAAAGAAAGTCTTTATATCTTTTAACCTGTCATTGTGTTTTATATTCCTCTATAGTATGGGTAGGATATTGTTTGATTACTGGAAGTAATTTTTATGATTATTTTAGCAAAGTTATTTTTTTAATCATTTTCATTTCCCATCTATTAATAGATTTTGGTAAGTGTTATACTATGAACTCTTTAATTTTAGAACGAATTAATGGGATAATAGATAATGAAAAGTTTAGAAGATTAGAAGCCACATTGAATAAATTTGATCAATTATTTCATATCATAATTCTTTTCGTCATTTACTTTTGCAAGTACTGACCACTTAATAATTGAATTATAATGATAGGAGGAAATGATGAAAAGATATCCTTGTCCTTATTGCAGTGAAACTTATCATAGAGATGATTTAGTTAAGCATATAGAACGTAAACATGATGAAGAAATTCCAGAGGGTTATACAGCATATAGATTAGTATATGATATCGTGAATAACAAAAAAGGTCATGGTAACTGCACTGTATGTGGTAATCCTACTAAATGGAATGAAAAACGTCAAAAGTACGAACGTCTATGTGGGAATCCTAAATGCTATGAGACTGTTAAAAAGACTTATCGGAAACGTATGATGAAAGTCTATAATAAGATACATTTATTAGATGATCCTAAACAACAAGAAAAGATGCTTGCTAATAGACGTATTAGTGGTAAATATAAATGGTCTGATGGAAAAGAATTTACTTATACTGGCAAGTATGAGCTAAATCTTATGAAGTTCTTAGATGATGTACTCGAATTCGATTCATCTGAAGTTATAGCTCCAGGACCAATCTTAGAATACACCTTTGGTGGTAAAACTAGACATTGGATCACAGACTTTTTACTACTTCCTTATAATCTAATCATAGAGGTTAAGGATGGTGGCAAAAATCCTAATACTAGAACTATGACTGAATATAGGGCTAAACAAATAGCTAAAGAAAAGATGATTACTAATATGGGTGAATATAATTATCTTCGTTTAACAGATAATGACTTCTCTCAATTATTTACAATGCTTGCTGAATTAAAAATGCAAGTTGTTGAAGATAAAGTTACTCCAATTTCAAGAATAAATAAATAGGAGTTTTCAATGAATATATTTACACAGGCTTTGTCTGAGTCTAAAAGCAAAGACTACAATAAAAATACTATAGAAGATTTTGAAACAGAATTCAAAAAAGAATTCTATGGAAACATGGTATCTTCTAGAAAAGAAAAAATTGGATGGCAAAAGGAAATCATTACTAAATTTGGTAATAAACTTTCTTTTATTAGTTCAATCATGATGGATAATCTAAATGTAAAAGAAGCTATTCATAATCTATTTAATTCTAAAAAGGTTTTAGCCTATTTTAGAGAGTATGCTGCTAGTAAGCTTACTAGTAAAAAGACTAAGATTGAATATATCGAAAAACAATTAGAAGATTATCCAGAACTAGATTACGAAAGATATCAGTTAGGAAATCTCAAATCGGATATTCCTAAATTAAAGATTGATATCAAAGGTCTATTAAGTATATACCTAGATGAAAATTATTGGACTGGTACGAAGAGTTTAAAAGCTGTCAATTTCTATAAATATAAAGATTATGAAAGTAAAGAATCTCTTCGTGCTTTATATGAAAAAAGATCTAAGTATTTTCATAGAACTGATAATCTAAATCCATCTGAGATTATAAAAATCTCTAATCAATATGATATTGAAATTGCTAAAGAGCTGAAAATTATCCATACAGATTATGAGAATTATGTGTCTCAGATCGAATCTGTTAAAGATAAAGTAGATATACTTTTCAAGAAAATGGTTAATGATAGATCTCTATCTATGGATCAACAAAGTAGAATTAAAAAGATATTTAAATTGTATCTAGATGATTTTTTGCATATCCATAAGATTCTTAGAAACTATAATCTTGCTTCTATGCAATTTTATATAGATTACTATAAAGAAACATCTCAAGTTATCCATACTATCTTTATGGAAACTGGTGCATTTAGAGCTAAGTTAGATAAGAAGGATGAATAATGGCTTTATATATTATGGAGTCATCTAATAATATGGAGGATCTAGTAAGTTCCTTAAATTTAACATTAGATGAACAAACAGCATTAGAAGAGGCTGTCATTCTAGAAGCAGAAGAAGAAAATCCTTTTGAAGGCAAAAGTCCTAAAGAAATAGAAGCTGCTGCTAAAAAAGCATTCTATGAAAAAATAGGAAAAAGTCCAGAAGATAAAAAGACTTTGATGGATATAATCAGTGGTCGTGATAATCTTATGAGGGATACCTTAAAAAGGGAATATGAAAATGCTCCTAGAACATGGCTTGCTTCTAAGATAGCAGCTTTTAGAAGTTTATATACTAAACTAGAAGCAGAGCTTGATCAAGAACGAAGTATGAATCGTACAAATATGCTAAGAAAATTTATGCGTATTTGTATTAAAGTAATTGATTGGTTAGCTCTAAGACTTCAAAAAGTTGCAAATCATATTGGTACTAAAAATGATGAATATGGTGCTAGACATCTTACAAGATATCGTAATAGAGAATTTAATGGTAGGATTAGAGCTTTGCAAAAGAAAGTTGGGATTGCTGTAAATGATCGTGGGGTTACTTACAGAGATGACAATGATGGAAGCTTTGATTACGATTAGCAGCGATCTAGCTGGCTATTAAATGCTCTGCACATTATAATAATCTTTAATATTACTATTTTATGATATATCATGAAAAGGAATGGTGACCTTAATGCGTGAAGGTAAATTTGTAAAAATCATCGCTCCAGGCGGTGCTGTATTAAATTTCGTTGGTGTCACTGGCACTACAGAAAAAGCTCTCATTGAAACTACAGCCATTGCTAAATTGTTAAACCGTGGCTGTGAAGTATTTGAAATTAAAGAAGAAGCACAAGAAGGAAAAGAACCAAAAGTTACTTACACTCCTCTTTATAATGCTTATGATGAAGCTGGTAAGGAAAAGCTTACTGAAAAACAAAAAGAAGACTTTGAAAAACGCGGTTTCAAAGAACATGCCACAGATAATGGTGGTAAGAAAAATATTGATTCTAAAGAATTAGAAGCAATTCTAATTACAGATATCGAAGATATCGTTAAACAAATGATCGAAAAAGAAGAAACAGATCGCGTAACTGCTGTTGGTGAAAAACTTAAAATTCATATTGCAGAATTAAATGCTAAAGAAACGATTGAAACCACTCCAAAAACCGAAGAAGAAGTTGTTACTGAAAAAGCATCTGCTCGTTTCAAAAAACATTTCGAAGACTTAGCTGCTGAAGAAAAAGCTAAAGCAGAAGCAGCTGCTAAATCTGAAGAAGATAAAGCTAAAGAAACTGCATTTGATAAAGGTGTTGTTTATCGTCGACTTCCTCGTTTTGGTAATAAACCATCTTCTTCCACTTTCCGTTATGCAGCTGATGGTTCTTTAGAACCTGATACTCATACAGAAGAAGTGCATGGTGAAGATTCTCATACAACAATTCCTCCAACACCTACAGTCCCTGGTGAACATACAGCTACTCCTGAAACTTCTGGTAGTGGTCAAGGTTCAACTGCTACACCACCAGTTAATAGAGGCGGCAGAACTCCTGAATCTGGAAACCCTGGTAACCAAGGTCAAGGCGGTAGAGCTTCTTCCAGAAGAGCTTCTACCGAAGAAGTAGCTTCAGCAGCTGTCAGACCAACAGCATCTGAAGAAAACGCAGATCATTTATAATACAAATTAGGTGAGCAGTTATGGGATTATTCATAATGAGTTCTAATTTAGTTGAACAATGTTTTATGGACTTTAATAATATTCTCTGTGAAAATGTTGAAGGTCCAGTTTCTGGCACTATTGATGAAGACTTGAATAATATTTCTAAAGGATTTGTCGTTGCCGTAGATAATATTAAGAAAGGAGGCCAACCTACTGGGGAGGCCTCTCTTATTAATAGTATTTCTAAAGTAAAGAATCTTAATTGGTTACAACGTAAGCAAGTTGAATTAGAAGCTAAATTAGAAAAATATGAACAAAAAGTGAAGTCTGATAAGACTGGTACTTTTAGTAAAATTTGGACTAGATTAAAAGCTTTTATAGTTAAAGTAATTCATGCTATTGTAAAAGCTATTAATACAGCTCATGGTTGGATTAAAAAGAAAGTTGGTAAATAAATGCCTCTATTTCAAAATGAACAATTAGTTCTTGAATCATGCATTTATGATATTTCTACTTCTATTAAATCTGTAATAACCGAAAATTCAGATGATGACGATGTATCTGAAAGGGTAAGAATTGCAAGGCACATATCAGATTCTATGCGTCATATTAAAAGAGGTGGCGACCCATTAGAATTTGCTAGAAAATTAAATGGGTTTTACGTATACAGTACTGATATAACTTGGTTAGAAAAACAGCAGTTAAAAATAGAAGAAAAGCTTAAATTTTATGATAAAAAAGCAAAATCTAAATCTAATGGAGTATTTGCAAGAATTTGGGCAAATATTAAATTATTTTTAACAAAAGTCCTTAGATGGATCGTTAAATCTATAAATACTGCACATAGATTTGTTAAAGATAAATATAGAAATATCAAAGCCGCTGTAGATGTTCGTATCAGGAACAAAAGTTATTAAGGAGGCTTTATATGGGATTATTTAATATCAATGAATCTAAAAGCCTCATATATTCTAATGATAATAGTATTTCATATTTTTCAGAAGCTAATATTCATGAAATTAAATATGAAATATATATGCAAGAAGTTGTTAAGTTGATCGACGCTGGTATAAAGGCTGATGGCGATATGAGCAAACTAGTCAAAATAAATGGTATGTTTCAGCACATAAATGATTTAAATTGGCTAGAAAGACTTCAACTTAAAATGGAAAACAAAATCCAGGAATATAATAAAAAACTTAAAAATGATAAAACTGGAACTTTCTCTAAAGTTTGGACTAATATTAAAAAATTCTTATTGAAAGTGGTTCATAGTATTACTAGTACTATAAATAAATTAGTTTCAAAAGCTAAGATTTTATACAAAACTAATAGTTCTCTTAGATCTGGAGGAACTCCAGAAAACTATATAAGAATAAGAAAAATGAACCAAATAAAAGATAAAAATATTAGAAACAAAATAGCTTCTAGAATAGGATCTAAATATTATAAGCAAATTTATAATAGTAAGAGACTCTCTAGAGAACAAAGAGATAGCTATTTAATAGACGTTGATTAATTGAATATATGGTGATAAAATGGCATTATTTGCAATTAGAAATGCAATGCTGGAAGAGTGTATTTATGATTTTAAATATAATCTTACAGAGAATAGCGATTCTGATTCAGGGAACTTTGGCAAATATTTATCAGATGCTATAGAAAAAATGAAAAATGATGAAAATGTCGGACCTGAATACAAAAAAAAATAAGTGAGCTTATTTCAAAAGCTGCAGAACCTACTTGGTTAGAAAAGAAACAGGCTCAATTAGAAGATAAATTGACAAAATATGAACTTCAAGCAAAATCCGATCAAACAGGTATATTTAAAAGGTCTGGATTAAAATTAAATCATTCATTGTTAAGATTATTCAACTTATTACTAAAGCTTTAGCAAAAGTTAGTAGATTTGTAAAAAATAAGTATTATGCATATAAAGTTAGTAAACAATCTAAGAAATTTGCTAAGGCCGCTGCTGAAAAATTTGGTAAAGGTGGATTTTAAATAATTTAATTAATAAAAAGGATAGTTAAAATGGCTTTATTAGTATTAAAAGAGTCTCGTTTTTTTTTAGATGAGATTGCTGACGATATCACTATTTCTTTGCAAGAAAATGGACTAGCTGTCAAAGAAGAATTTGCTGCAGAAACAATTCTTAAAATGATAAATGCTGGTATCAAGGCTAATGGTGATATGAGTAAACTTGTTAAAATAAATGGGTTAATACAACACGTTGATGATCTAAATTGGCTTGAAAAACTTCAAGTAAAAATGGAAAATAAAATCCGTGAATATAATAGAAAATTAAAGGATAAAAATACTGGGACATTTTCTAAAGTTTGGACCAATATTAAAAAATTCTTATTGAAGATCGTTAACTTTATTACTTCTGCCATAAATAAATTAGTAAGTTATAGTAAATTAGGATATAAAGCGGCAAAAAATGTCGCTCATGGAACTGATGGAGATTATGATTATATTATAGGAAGAGCGAAAAAACTAGATCCTGCTATAAGATATAAAATAGCCTCTAGATCAGGAGCCTTTGCTAGAAAACTTGGCGGTGAAAAATATGGCAGAGAAGCAGGTATTCATGCTAAAAATGTATTATCAGGACGTAATACTGACGATGAGGATTAATAAAAAGGATAGTTAAAATGGCTTTATTAGTATTAAAAGAGTCTCGTTTTTTTTTTAGATGAGATTGCTGACGATATCACTATTTCTTTGCAAGAAGCAAAGGCCTTTGGTAATTTTACAAAAGAAGTTGGCGCGCAAGCCATTCTTAAAATGATAAATGCTGGTATTAAGGCTAATGGTGATATGAGTAAACTTGTTAAGATAAATGGTATGATTCAGCATGTTGAAGATCTTAACTGGTTAGAAATTCTTCAAATGAGAATGGAAAATAAGATTCGTGAATATAATAGAAAATTGAAAGATGAAAAAACTGGAAAACTTTCTAGAATATGGACGAATATTAAAAAATTTTTATTAAAGATTATTAACTTCATTACTTCTGCTATAAATAAATTGGTAACCTATAGTAAGTTAGGATACAAAGCAGCAAAAAATGTTGCTAGTGGTGGACTTACTGATTTTACAGATATACCTAATGCCGCTCATAAAATAGAAGATCCTAATGTGAGATATAAAATTGCTTCTAGAAGTGGTGCATTGATAAGAAAATATGGTAAAGATAAAGATAACGCATCTGATGCTAAATTCTATATGAGTTAAAATTAAATTATTTATCATACGAGAAGAACCGTTATGGTTCTTCTCATCTTCTTGTGTTTAACTATAATGACACTCTGATAATACAAAATGGAGGTTATTATATGCAACAATGGAACTTCAAGGTATCAGGTAAGATTTTAATACCTGGAGAAAAGTCAGATGGTCTTATAATCAAACCTGAGAACTTTAAAAATATAATCAGAATTAGCGATTATGAAAATAAAAATATGCCTACAATGTTAGCACATGTGAACTTAGATAAGAATCTTTTTGATAAGATTATTGCTAATGCTAAGACTGCTACAATGTATTTAAAAATAGATAAATATGATTCTAATCAAGAATTAGAATCTCCTACAGTAGAATCTTATATAGAAGATGAATTCTCTGTATTTGTATCTAATGATATAAACTATTATAAAGAATTAGATTACAAAGAAAAAGATAGTGATGGGAAAGAAAAACAAGATGTGTATAGAGAAGCATATCTTGGTCTTATGAGTAAGAAGTGTATCGATGCCAATAAGACTGTAGCAAATACTACAATGATGGATACTCATATGATGGATATCTTAAGCTCTTATATGAGCAACTTGCACTTATTAGTAGAGCCATTCCAATATAACAGATTACAAAAACAGTTAATCATACCACCAACAGATACCCTTGTATCTTTGGTAGCTTATCTAAACTCTGTAGAAGTATTCTATCCAACCAAATATCAATTCTTTATAGATGAACCGTTCTGTACTTACCTTATATCAAAATCTGGTAAGGGTATTCCTATGAAGAATGAAAGATTTAATGATGTAATCTTAAATATCAGAGAAACTACAGATCCTAATACTGCTAACCAAGGTATGTACGTTGATACGGAAAGAAATCATTATTATATCGATCTATCTGTAACAGAAACTGCTTATAAGATAAATCATGATGTGGCTAAGATTATAAACAAATTTGATGCCATTATAAACCCATCTAAAGATAATAGTATCCTTAGTTATGATAATATTGCTAAGACTAAAGCATATATTGATCGTATTGTAGAGAAGTTTAAACAAATGATCAAAAAGATGGTTAAGAAAATGGGCAACGTCCCAGAGAAGCTTAATCATTGGAATAGTGTATTTAAGAATAACGTCTTAAACAAAGCTAAAGAACTTCATGAATACCAAAATAAATTAACAGAGACAGTTATGCAGCAAGCATCAGGATTTCCAACATCAGTCCCTGCTAAACCTGGTAAGGTAACAATCAATGTACCAGTAGTACAAAGTGCTTTTAAATCTATCACTAGTAAATTCCTTGGTAATGGTATACTAGGTTTTAATAAGCAGTATGAACGTATTACTAAGATGAGTGAAAGTTTTGATAAGAATATCAAGAAGATCTCTCCAGTATTCTACGATTCTGAATATCTTGATAACTACTTAAACTCTGTTACAGAAATCAACGTTCAAGATGTTATAGAAGCTACAAAGAATTCTGTATCTAAAATAAACTCATCTTCCTATTCTGCATCATCTCATTCGCAGTCTAGAATCTTCTCACAAACAGATGCTCTAGATAGTAGCATGGATAAGATAGGATCTATTGCTGATAAAGCTATTGGATTCGTAAATAAAATAAAACCTATCTATGATAAATACAGTTCTGTATTTACGGATTCTAGTACACATGTTCAATTTGAAGATCTATTTACAAATGCATCTAAACTAATGGAGAATGTTCATGAGATGCAAGGTTATGTAAATACAATAAAAGGAGTAATAGGTAGTCTTAAAAATATCACTTCCTTTATAACTGGATTTGCTAAAAACCTGTTCTCATTCTTCCCTAGCTTTAATGATATCTTATCTTGCGATATTAAGAGTAAATTTGTTTCTTTAGTAACAGATGTGTCTGCTATTTCTTTTACTGGGGAATCCATTTATAATAAATTATCTGCTGCTGGTAAATATATGGCTTCTGGTGGATTCATGAACCAATCTGATCTACAATTATTAAAAAATAATCTAGATAGTGTTACAGATTTAACCGGTATAGGTCAATTAGGAGTAGGTAGTTTTGAATCTGACGTAAATCTAGGTGGTTCCTTTGGGGATAGTAGACTAGGTACTCAAATTATCGTTACAAAGAATGATAATCCTAATGAAATAAAGAACCATAAATCAGAATTGGAGAATAGGATCAATAAACTTACAGTAAATAAATATGATCTTGATCCATCTGTATTTACACTTAATAAAAAATATGTTGTAAAGAACTATGCGGCTCATGCAGATAAAGATGGTCTATTCTTATTGAATAAGAAAACAGAAATTTATACTAGAGAATCAGACTATTTTAAATGCATCACTATGATGAACTTCTCTAAAATATTAGAAGTTCCAAATAATGAAAAAGCTGCTGATGCTAATAGTACAACAGCAAACAATAATAAGACTACTAAGATGGATTGGTACAAAGCTACTAATGGTAAGATGGATAAATTGAATAGCAATGTAAACGTAGTATCTTTTGAAGGTAAGGGTATTACAACATCTAAAGTCAATAAGAACACCAATACCAAAAAAGAATTAGGAACCAGATCCATGAGTGATATGGCTCAATTGATTAGAAGATAAAAAAAAATAAAGGGTAGAGTCGTTATGACTCTACCCTTATTCTTGTTTGTATTTTGATATCATAGTTTTTCTAATAAGATAGGATTTTGGGAGAAATACTGATCATTGATATTCTTTAATGCTTCAGGATCGTTTACCTGTTCTAAGAATACAGTATCTATAGCTTCAGGCATAGTTCTATACATATAAAGCTGATAATCTAGATCGATACATCTAAACCTATTTACTATTTCATCATAAGAATGAGAATCCAATCCTTTATTAGGATATAATTTGCAAGCCACATTGAACAGAGAGTCTGGAGTTGCTTGATCAAATTGTTCATCTATACTTTTAAGAATCTTTAAAGATTGTTTATAGTTAAATAGAGATTTAAGATTTCTTTTTGGAATACCAGAAAGGGTCATAAATCCAGATAACCAAGATTGGTTTACTTCAAACTTTTCAATATGCTGTTTCTTTATTTCTGCAATATAAGAATCTAAAGCATTTTCTTGTGTAATTAAATAAGAAGTATCATCAGAAGTTCCAGGTAATGGTTTCTTCTTATAAAGCATAATAAGATCTTTTACTTTAGATGGTAATTGGAATGCATATTGAGATGAAGTTATAAATAAAGATGGAGCAGTAATCTGTCTATTCTTAAACTTAGTGATCATATCATAAGCCATAACAGAAGTTTCTACTGTACCCATCTTGAAGAATATATTATTCATATACTGGCATAGCATTTGGATAAGAGGTATATTTTGATTTACCATATCATATACTTCTTTATTATTTATCATTCGCATTGTATATTTGCCATTATATTCTGGGCAGAATCTTTGTTGAGTAGCTGCACCAGTAGTAGGAGAATATAATAAAAATACAAAGCTATCTATGCCAGCTTTTCTAAAGAATGATTTATAATGTATAGCTAGGTTAGCAATACAGGCAGTTATATTATAAGGATTAGTTACTTTATAGAAACTAAATATAGGAAGCAATGCCTGATATACGTCTATATAAATATTAATCCATTTAGGAACTGGTTTATCTTTATAGTATTCTGTAAATAGTCTATTAAGTTTATCGTATTTGATAAACTGAGCATAAAGAATATGCTCTATAGGCACAGCTTCTAAATAATCATATTCTTTTACTCTATTATTAGTCATAATTCCACCTTATTTGTAATCATGCAAACTACCACCTCTAGAGATAGATCGTTTACCAACTTTAGGGGTATATTTTAAACAAGTTTGTCCTGCGTTCTTATTATATAATAAAGGAATACATTCATCGCAAACTCTTGAGAACATCCACTTCGATGGAGAGTATTGTTTTCTACCACAATATCTACAAGTGAATGGTAATACTTCAGCTTCATTCATTCTTGAAATACATGATTCACAGAATGGTACTCTCATAGCATCTGGTTCAATAGAAGTAGGATGCTTACAGATAATGCATTGGAACCACCATTTCTTAGAACGTAAAGGTGACTCTTCTTCGTCTAGGATACAGTTTTCAAAAGTACAGCGTCCATACATATCTCTATGCTTGCATGGTTTATCAATACCTTGAACGAGATATTTGCACATCTCTAATTGTTCCATAGACTCATTCTGATTATCGCCTTTTATTTCTTCGTATTTACTTTTCATCTATTTCACCTCTTTGAATAAAAGAGGACACTTTAATCATCTAAAACACTCTTAGGATCAAAGTAATCATCCTCACTAATGGTTACTTCAGTGTTTTTAGACTTTTCAATTTTCTTTTTACCAATTACTTTTACAAGAGAATCATCGAAGTCTTCTCTGTCTTTGATATTTACAATAAGCTTTTCTGTATTACCAAAACCTTTTTCTGCTAATACTTCAGTAAGAGTATGAGGACCTTGTTCTGTGATAAAAGATAATCCTCTCATAGGAGTTTCTTTATCAACATCGATAATCCATTTACGGATTTCTAATTTAGGATCTCTGCCATTCCAACCTACTTCTCTAAGCATAATGGAAGAATTGCCAGTACCTTCATCGATTAATTCATTGATCCCATTCTCTTTGATTTCAAATTTAATAGGACCGCCATCTTTTTTGAAAGCCATAATTTTTGTACCTCATAAAAAATAAATATAAAGGAAGGATAGAGATTTCTCTCTATCCTTATTCCCTTATATTATATTAGAGCAAGACAATAATTGTATATTAATCAATTATTAACGATCTGTGTTGATACCCAAAGAGTTGGAACCAAGACCATTGAAACCAAAGCGTTCAGCTAAACGATATACGTCACCAGAATCTACTCTCCAAAGAAGAAGATTGAAGTTAGTAGCTGTTACTTTACCAGTTACAGGATCTTGAATTGGGTTGATTGGGTTTTTAACTTCGATGTTGTAATTCCATTTACCACCAGTAGAGGATTTGTAACCAAATACTGTTTTGATTACTTTGTAGATATCAATATCTACGGAGAAGTAAATTTGTGGACGAGAGAATTGAGAAGGAGCTGTAGTTACTTCATTAGTAACAGCATTCCAGTTAATACCACCATTACGGTTGAATGCATTGTTAGGTAAGAAGTCTTCTAATTTGCTTTGACCTTCGGCAGTCAATTGAATGTTTTTCCAATTACCAGTTGGGTTGTTCAAACGATTTGCCAAGCTAAGACGGCTAGCAATATCATTCATGTTTTTACCACTGTTAGCATCTTCTACTGCATAGCAACCAGCTGGATCTTTAGATTTGTCGGAAGCCAAGGAGAAGAAGATACGAGATTGGATACGACCAGTTTGAGGATCTAATTCCAATTTGGAACCAAAGAAGTCATCGAATACGGAATAGAACAAACCATTTACTACTTTGGACAAGTCACTTAAGGACATGTAACCAGCGGAAAGAAGTTCTGGGAAAGTTGCTTTTTCTTCTAGTTCGATTCGTTCTTTCTTAGAATCAACTTTTTCGTTTGGTTTAGCATTGTTAAATAATTCAGCCATTTGTTTTTCCTCCTAATATATTAGAAAATGGACTTAGGTTAGTATAAATCGATGGAGGCCTACCATCACTAACCTGGAAAATATATAGAAACACGATAAAAAATATCGTGAGACTAACTTAGATTCATAAACTTCGAAAATTCCTCTTCTGACATTGTGTCATCTTCAGAATTTCCGATTTTCATTAGATCCAAATCTTTAACTACTTTAAGTTTCAAAATAGCAATCTCATCATTATCAAATTTAACAAGTACTATTTTGTACTTAGGATCATTATTTCTAATAGTAGAGATATGATCATACTCATATTTCTTGAATCCAACCTTATCTAATTCGATATATTTTAACTTATAATCTATATCGTTATTAGTTAATATAACTGGATCTCCCATGGTAGTATAGCATAGGATATATAATAGATTGATTAAAGAATTATACTTAATCTTTTTAAATTCATCTTTATCTTTATAATCACCTATTACTAATTCGCCATAGAGTTTCACGAATTCATCATAACTCTCTACTCCAACCATAGGGAAGCAATTTAAAATAGTACACAAATTACCATCTATAAACCTACTATCTAAATTATTGTATATACTTGAAAACTTTATTGTTACTGGGCCTTCAGTACCATTTTCAGAATCTTTAGCTTTGAAAGTTCCTGATAGATTTTCAATACCTATTAATCCCTTTAAGGATTCATAGTTATCTTCGTAATACAAATATGAGACACCTTTAAATTTCATATCTATAACTCCATCGGGATCATAGATAATTTCTGGAATGCTTCCTTTTAGATTAAATCTATCAGTATTGATTATAGAGTTCAAAGGCATTAATTGATATGGTTCGAATATAGATAGTGGACTCATATCGTAGTTATAAGTCTTTTTATACTTTAAATCAACCCCTAAAGTTTTTGATGCCAATCTATCTAATTCTTTAGATAGAGATATAATAACAACATCGGCATCTTTAATATCTTCTGGAATATAATCTTCTTTGATATACTTATTGAATATTAAAAATACACCATTCTCTTTTGTTCTAGTATCTACACAAACTTGTACAGTGCAAACTCCCTTAGGTGTTAGTGCAGTATAGAAATCGAATAACTCAGATTCTTCTATCTCAAACATTCTTTTATTTTCATCTTCTATAGGGACTTCACCAAAATCTTCGACATATGCAAATACCTTACCATTTTTCATTTCAGATATGGCTCTGATTAATTTTGGGTAAGTAGCTTTAATGGAACTTCTTCTTGTAGATAGATAGAACTTCCTACCTCTAAAGTACTTAAAGTTTCTTTCCATAGTAAAAAAATACTTCCTTTCTTTTTAAATTTGTTTTTGTTTTTAAGAATACGTTATTAATTATTTAACTTTATATATTCTCATAATTATAGTGTATAATTAAAATGCAATTTAAAAAGAAGTAAGGAAGAGGAATAACCCTCTTCCTTGTGTTTATTTGTTTGGATTTAATAGATTATAATAAGAATCAAAAGTTTCTAAATCTTTATCTTTATTTAAAGTATCAGATCCTCTAGAGTTATCCATTCCTTTAACTGGAGTAGATGTAACAAATTCATTTACTGTTACTAGAGTTAGATATGGGATTAAAGATTTATGCTCACCAATTAATTCCATATTAGGCTTTTCCTCAAATAGAGTAGCAGCTCTAGTATTACAAATTCCAACATTTCGAACTAAAGTATCATATTCATCACCATCGAAAGTTCCTAGATTGTAAACAGTATATTTATCAGGAGACTTCTTAGAAAGCAAAGCATCAATATCTTTAACTCTAAATGAGGAGTTATTATATTTCTCAATCAATACTTTTAAAGTGTCAGAAATATATAATCTAAAATCAGCAACTAATAACTCTTTATTTTTAGAGGTTGTAAGTTCAGAGCTATCTTTAGATACCATAGATTCTATTTTACTAGCAATATCTTTCTTCAATCCTTTAGTAGTTGGTAATAAGTATAAGCTAAATTCACAGGTACTTAATTCATACCATTCTTTTAGTTTATCTAAAGAAATAGATTTAGCAAGTTGTTTATCTATAATAGGATAAATAGGTTTACCATCTACAAAGCCATCTAAGGATAATAATACTTGAGGAATAGTATCCAAAGTATCTTCCTTATGTTTACCATTAATGGTAATTACATAAATACCATCTACTGGTAATTTGAATTCTACATCTTCAGTTAAATGATTATATACTGGCATAGATCCGATATTTACATAATTACAGATAACTTTATCTTTCAAGAAAGAATCAGCCATCTTAGAAGCAGCAGCTCTATAGTAATCATTAAATTCTACAGTAGGATTCCAACCTAATCTGATAAGATCATTACCAACTTCTATATTCCATTTGTTTAAAGTATATTCATTTAAGAATCTAGTTGAAAGTTTAGCAACTTCTGTAACCCATTCATTCTTTTTAAATGTAGTCTTTAAACCACTACAAGATCCTTTGTAGTCATTATACCACTTAATAGCAAATACATTATTACTCTTAGGAGAATTTTGTAACAATGTTTCAATTTCAGTATAATTAAGCATAGGAGCAAATACAGATCTGAAGTTTGGTTCTTGAAGATAATCGATTCTATTCTCTGCAGATTGTACTGTATGATCAATCATTTCTGATTCTACTAAAGTCTTAGTATTTAAAGATAATACAGAGTATGCTTTCTTAGCACAATAAAGAGGATCAAATGATTCTCTAATAGTATCATTAGTAGCATTTATATATAATCCAGGATCTGGAAGATTGGATTCATTAATATCGAATTTGATAGGATCGAATTCTCTAATTCTTCTTCTAAAGTAATCCATTAGATCCGCATCATCGCCAGACTTTTCTATTACAGAAAGAGTAAATTGGATAGCATCAATCATTTTGAAATTACTAAATAAATCAAAGATCTTAGATTTTTCATGTCTAGCTAACTTTCTAAAGATTTGTAAGAAGAATGAATCACCTTTGATTACGATAGGATAGGTGAAGAGTTTAGGATGTACATCAAATACTGGTAATGATTCATTACACATTTCTACAACAACCTTACGTTGTTTAGAATATGTATTGATCAACCAATAGAAGAAGTTGTTCATAAACTCTTTAATCTTAAATTTGAATTGAACTGATTGTTGTCCATACAACTCAGAATCTTTAATGAACTTAATATACTTAGGATGAGTAGTGGCATATTTATAAATAGCGGGAGATAGTCTAACACATGCTTGAATATCTTCCGCAGATTTAATATTGAAGAATTCTTTCATATCCAAGAACTCTGCTTTATACTTCTTACATAATTCCTTAGCTAGTTCAGATTTATTTGTAGTAGGCAATCCTATTAATAGAATCATTCTGTAGAATTTGAATCTATTCATATTATAAAAGATATCTTGTTCTGGAAGAATCATAGGAGTAGGATGCTTTTTGATTTGATCAGCAATACCAAAGTTATAATCCTTCATAGGATCTAGCTTACTTTCATTCATAGATCCCGAATACTCAGTTTCAAAATCATCATCTAAGTCATCATCCAAGAATTCTTTAAGTTGTTTTTCATATAATTCTGTAACATCCATTCCATAGATTTGTACAGAGAAGTCATCACAGTTTAACTGCCTATCTCTGTCTACAGACTTGTATTTATACCAAGCAGTTTCTAACTCATCTCTAGTTTTATAATCATCAAATAATAATGGATACCCATCATCAATATATTCTTGAGTCCATTTTCTTTTTTGTTCTTGACTAAACCCATATTCTTCTTTAATAGTAGAATGTGGGTAATATATATCTTTCAATGGATTCAAAGTTGTGTTAGTTTTATCTTTAGCATCTACTGCTCTAATATCGACAATGGTTCTAAAGTTTGGAGAATATTCATTATCAAACTTTCTGATATATTTATCAGCACTAGATTCTATTCTAGTAGTCTTTAGTTTTTCTAAATCTTGTTTATCAAGATTAGCTACACCAGAGTATTCGTAATCAAGAGTATCTTTATTGATATTTCTTTTTAAGAACCTTGCTTTGTTTTTATAATAAAGAGCTTCATTTTCCATACCAAATAATTTCATAGCTTCATCATCTGCTTCGTACCAATTATTTGGAGGCATAGATTGGAATTTGTACCAATCAGCTTCTAAATCTTTTTCATATTTATAATAGTCTTTAATGATAGCTCCACCATTAGCAGCTACCCATTTTTCTATTTCTTTATATTTAAACTCCCTATCTTGATCTTGGAAGTATCGTTCTGCATTAATAATTCCCATTTTTTAGATCCTTCTTTATATCACACATAAGAGCTTCAATAATTGCTTTCTTATTTTCTAATTGATCGTCTTCAGGACCAAAAGACTCTGAGAAAGTATAATCAGCTGATGCTAATAAACTGACACCACTAGCGGCAGTTTCATCTGGATTAGAAGGAGTATAAGACCCATCATTTTTTAAACGATCTGTTTGACCTAATTCTCTTTCCATATTATCCGCATCAGAAGATATAATCTTGCTAAGTTTCTTTAATTCAACTTTTTCTAAAAGATGATCTATCTTAGCAAAGTTCTCTGTAAGAGAGATATGACCAGTAGCCATTTCATAAATAGATTGCTTTAATTCTCTAGACTCATAAGGAGTATCTAAGATATTATATAAGGCGTCAAAGTTCTCTTGAACCTTATCATATTTACAAATATAAACCTCTACTAGTTTACCTTCTAGATCTCTATTAGGTCTTGCAACTAGTTTACCATTTTTATCTTTTGTAATATGAGCATCATCTTTATCTAAAGTCGTTGCTAATCCATAACTATCCCATCCATCAGATAGGTCTTTATCATCAATATTATGAAGGAGCATAACATTATTATTTGGAGTAGTACCAACCATAGGGTTCATACTAGCTAAACCCATAGCTTCATCTATCATAAGATTTATTTCCCTCCTGTAAATTAAGTTATTCGTAATTACAAAAATGTCGAGTATAGGCAAATTAAGCCTATACTCAAAAGGTTAAGTAAGTAATACATGTGTAAAAGTAGAGGTTTGTAGAAGTATATTAGATATAATACTGAAGGAGGAAAAACATAGAATTTATTTGGAAAAACGAAACGGAAAAACAACTTCTATATTTTAATACTTGGAGAGTAAAACTACCAATCCAGTATATCAAAAAAAGATTTTGGAAATGGATAGATAGTCTATCTGATGGCATGACTATCAAATCAATATTGGATAGATTATCTATGCTTGGGTTGGGTATAAGAAATCTTCTTTAATATACTTCTACACTTAAATGTTTTATCTCCAATAATTTTTAAATTCGCGACATCCAAGTACTTGGAGTATATTTTTTTATAAGTAATACAATTTTGTAAAGAGGCGGTGAATAAATTGGCTAATAGCTTAACTAACACAAATGCTAATATTAGAGACTACCTTCTAGATGTAAATGATCTTAACCAGCCAAAGGTTTTGGATCTAAGTGAAATTGAAACTGGCAAGATGAACTCTGCGGCATTATTAATAGTTAGATTATTACTCCTCAAAAAGGGAACCTACCCAGACTATCCAGATTTAGGTATAGATATTCGTGGTAGATATAGATTTGCTTTTGAAGAAGAGCTTATTACTTTAAGACAAGAACTTGAAGAGCAAATGACTTTATACTTACCAGAACTATTACCAGTTGAGGTAGAAGTATCTCTTTATAGACCAAAAGATTCTTTAGATAATAAGATTCTTTTCTCTATAACAATACGAGAAACTAGATTTAGTATCTTGTATAACATTGCTCAAAACACTATAGACGGTTTGATGTCAATGTAAATTCGAATATATTATTTGTAAAGGGGATAGGTAGCTCTATGAGAATATGGGTTCGAATGAAGGACAATCCATCTATTCTTAAACTAATCAAAGAAGAAGACTATAATGAAGAATCAATGATTAGGGAGAAAGAAACCAAGTCTAAACTAGATTCAATATTGAAGTCTGGTAGAGCACCTGGTATTAACACAACGCCTAATGCTGAACCATCGTTACAATATAAAGGAAAGTATGATGAGGGAGCAGTGGCGGATTATCTTGATACTACTTTAGATAGTGCTAAGAAGCGTGCTATCGAAAGAGAAAATACAACTGGCAATGCATTTAAGAAAACCAAAGTACCTATTAGGAGGAAGAAATAAATGGAAGAAATTAAACAAATATCCTTATCTGAACTTGGTTTGGAAGCAGAAACAACCCCTGCTGAAAAGGCCGCAGCAAATGAAAATGCAGTAGAGGTTACTCCTATTACTGAAGAACAACCACCTGTTACTACCGTATCTAAAAGTAGCTTAACAGATGCAGTTGAACCTACGGAAGTTCAAGCGGCTAAATCTAGTTTAGCAGAAATTGCTAAGAATACTTCTATTGGTGATGATGGCTTGACTCAATATGGTGAAGTAATTCACAATGTAGATAAAATCGCTAAGAAACCAAGAACAAAACCTGATGATGCTATCAAAAAGAACTTTGATAATTTAGTAGATATGGCAGATCATGAAATTGCTCGTACTAAATCTGAACTCACAGGTCCTGAAGGTCTAATCACTAAAGGTAAGGAAGAGTACGTTAATAATCAATATGAAAAATTAATGGCTCGTGCTAAAAACAATCCTCATCTCGCAGAATTTATTAAAAAGATTGAAGAGATCATTGAGACAGAACCTCGCTTTGATGGTATTACAGATTACGAACACAAAGGTTATATTTTATTCACTGTAGCTCGTGATAAAACCGTTGAAACCAATAACGATTACTTCGGTATTAAAGAAGAAACAGTTAAACGGGTTCCTCGTATGAGTTCTGATGTAGCAAAAGAAGTAGATAGCTTCACAAATGATAAAGAGGAAGAAGATGAATTCTCCTTCTTAGATGATGATACAGTTGAATTAGGAGTTACTCCTAAATCTGTTCTTCCTATTCAAGGTGAAGACGAAGAAATTAAAGAGGAAGCTTCTAAAAAAGAATCTGATGATACTAAAGTAACTAATTCTATGGCTGAAAAAGAAATTAAAGAAGACGTAGATGAAGAAGACGTAAGTTATTCTTCTGCTTTAGCTGAGGAAGAAGATCCAGAAGAAAAAGAATTGATGGCTGATGTAGAATCCGATGAACCAGAATTAACTGAAGAAGAAATTCGTGCACTCAGTCAACAATATAAATCTCAAGTATTGGAAGAATTAAAACTTGAACGTACTAATGATTTAGATGGATTCTCCATTTCCAATAAACCTATCAAATTGAAATCTGCTCTTCAAGTAGAACGTTCTTCTTATACAGTAACTTGGGGTTTGCAATACACTGGTAAACCAATTGAAATGACTCCTATCTCTGGTGAAGAGTTGCTTCAATTGAATCCTCAAAATACAGATATGACTTCCATTAATGGTCTTCGTACTATTTTCAATATCATGTATCGCCACACCGTAGGTAAGAAACCAGATATTGATACTTGGTTAAAACAAATCTCTGTATATGATTTGGACTGCATGATCTTTGCTATGTATATGGCAAACTTCAAAGATACAAACTACTTATCTTATCAATGCCCTAATAACAAATGTAACAACCTCTTTATCAATAAGAAGGATGTTAAAGATATGGTGGTATATCCTAATGATGAAGTTAAACAACGCTTTGAAGATATCTTGCATAGCCGTCCTGTAAAATCTAAACTTTTCAGAACAAAACCTATCCAAGTATCTAGAGACTATGCATTTAGTTTCTGTACTGAATCTATCTATGGTGATATGATTGAACGTGCTGCATTGACAGATGAGTTTACATCTAAATATGCTAACGTGGTTCAAATCATGGCCAATATCGATACTATCTACAAAATCGATAATGTAACAAAACAATTATACCCAATCGATTTAGGTGTTGTAGAAGACAGCTTATCTAAAACAGTAATGCGTAAGGTTAAAGCTATTTATGAAATCATGAAGAACTTATCTTCTGATGAACATGCTACTCTTATGGGTGAAGTATACAAAATCACTCGTGTGTTTACTGATGATAAGATTACTTATCAAATTCCTTCTACAGAATGTGGTAAGTGTCATACTACTATCGAAGCTACTCCTCAAGGTGCTCTTCAATTGCTTTTCACTCGGGCCTTTTTACCGATCGGGGCGCTTTCTATTCAATAGTAATGACCCTATGTAATTACTATAAAGGCAGATTATCGTTTTCTGAAGCATTCAACTATGACGTTGGGTTTTTAGTGTATCTTCATTTTAGATATATGAAAGAGATACAAAATAAGACGGTACAGAAAGCCAACCAAGCAGAAGAAATGGATTCTATCCTTAAAGGTGATTGATAGGCATAAAGGAGGATTTTATAATTCGATGAATTTAATAGAATTCAGTCAGTTAATTTCCTCTAAAGTTGTAGACGATAAGCTATTCTCTCGAGAAGTAGCATTATACGATATTTTATTAGGTAACTGTAGAAATACCGATATCTTGGATATTAATATTTCTGAGTGTGATAGTATTTTTACAGTAACCTTATTATCAGATGAATTGGCTCATACTATAGAGGAGCGATTGGATAACCAGATTATTCCTGGAGCATTCCAGCCGCTATATAAGATATCCTTAGAGTCTAATAAGAATATCTTAAAATTCAAATTAATAGATTTCTAAATTTAATCAAATAGAACTCCCATCTAGCACTATTTGCTAGATGGGAACTATTAATTAAATTTGAATTTATTATACTTATGGAGGATGCTTTAAATGAATAATGATGTAGTAGAATTCTATGCATTAGATGAAGCTTCTAATGATAGAAAAACCAAGCATCTTAAATTATCTCCACTTAACGTCGCTAACTTTATTAAAGTAAATGACTTAAAAGAGATTACAAGCCCAATGTCTTTCTCTAGAGGTAATCTTCCAGATAAAGACGGCTTGTTTTCTAATGAAATTTTTGGTATTACTAAAGAAGATAGAAGTACTATCTTTGCTTATGTAAATCTAGCAGGAGAAACATTCTTACATCCACTTGCTTACAAGATTTGGTCAAGATTAGATTCTAATATTAAACTATGTGCTCAAGAAGCAGATAATTTTGTATTAGATAAAGAAACTGGTAAATTGAAATCAGATCCTGAAGGCGAAACTGGAATTGAGTTCTTAAGAAAAGTAATTAAAGTAATCGATTTTAAAAGAACTGATTCTGCTAAACGTGGTGTTAAGATCGACTTCCTAGAAAAATACAGAGAAAAACTTTTTATCAAAGATTGTGTAGTAATTCCAGTAGGTTATCGTGATATCAATACAGATAAAGATTCCAGAACTAGTGTTGGTGAGATTAACCAATTATATGGTAAAATTCTTAGAGACGTTCAAGCATTAAAGAATAGTAACGAATATGGTTTAACCCTTAATGGTCAAACTAGATGGCGTATTCAAGAGAATTTAGCTGCCATTTATGACTGGTTAGTATTTGGCAGATACGAAGGCAAAGATGCCCAAGCATCAGGCCTTTCTAGAAAAATGGGTCTTATTAGACGTGCTGGTATGAAGAAGTCTTTTGACTGGGGTGCTCGTCTAGTTATCTGTACTCAAAATCTAAGAAAAGAATCTATTGCTGATATCGATATAGATATTGATAGTATTGGCTTACCAATCGCTGCATTATGTGCCAACTTCTTCCCTTATATGCTTTATTGGATTAGACGTTGGTTTGAAAATAATATCAGTGACCAAATGGATATGCTGGTAACTAATCTAAAAACAAAAGAGATTACCAGAAACAGAATCCAAGATTGGCAAATGGTTTATTCTGATGAACGTATTAAAAAAGAATTAGATAGATTTATGCATGGTACTAGTAACCGTCTTATTCCTATCGAAGCTCCTATTGATACTACTGGTATGAAGATACCTAAAGGAATGAAACCTTACCTAAGATATAAAGGTTACATGGTAGATGATGTTAAGGCTGCTGAAAATCTTATTTCTGATAATAAGGTAGACAGTCTTCCTATCAATGAACGTCCTTTAACTTGGTGCGACTTAATCTATATGGCAGCACTAGATATTACTAAAGATAAGATGACTCTTATCACACGTTTCCCAATCGATAGTTATTGGAACCAATATGCTGCTAAGATTAAAGTTATTTCTACTATTCAAACAGAGCCTATGATCATTAATGGTAAACTTTACAAAGAGTATCCTAAGATCAGAGCTGAAGATTTGAATATAAATACCACTAATAAATTTATTGATGTAGCGTTACCAAATAACGTTCGTTTGGAGTCTATCGGTGGTGACTATGATGGTGATACAGTATCTTCTAAAACACCATTCTCTATCGAAGCAAATGAAGAATTATATAAACTTATTTCATCTAAACGTCACTATATCTCTATGGGCGGTGTAAATGAAATGACCACTTCTAAAGAAGGTAAACAGGCTTTGTATGACCTTACTAAAACCCTTCCAGATGATGCGAAAACTTTAAATAAAGCAGAGTTTAAAACAAAACCTAAATATTTGAAGTAACTATGATTTTATCTTCACAAACATTGATGTAATCATAGCCTATGCAATCGAACGGGAGGATTAAATAGTATGGGAAAGTTTATACCTATTATTGAAGTATATAATAGAAAGACTAATCTAGAGTTTCAACCTATGAGGAATAGATCCTATCCATTATATGAAACTTATAAAACTAATTACAATTTTGAAAATATCAAAGAGTCTGTCTATGCATGGCAATCTTTCTCTGATAATACAAGCAATAATTTTAACAAGGTTTTAGAATTATTCGAGTACGTCTCAAAAGAGGGGACTCAATCTCAATTAGAAGAAATGACTTCTATTATTAATAGAGATATTATCCCATACGTCAAATCCCCTGCAATTTTTAAGAATTCTATTCTTAAAACAAAAAGAGGGCTTGATGAAACTGTAGCTATTGAGTGTTTGGATTCTGTATTAGAAAGAATTCATGAACAAACAGAATGTGATAGATTGTTAAGAAATCTATCTACTATATCTAAGAGATTTAATATAGATAAGATCATCAAGAATAATATCCTATATGAAGATGCCGTTCCTGATACTATCTATAAAGTATGCTCTCTAATCGATACTTATACAATGGATTTTAAAACCAAGTATTGTATTGCTTTAGAGACCTGCTTATACTCTGTTTCTAAATATGCTGGAGATACAATATCTAGATCTACTATTGTTGAAAATGTTACCGACTACTTCCTTATGAATGGTGGTACAAACGATATTAATAAATTCTTAGATAAAATATCCGAAGCTGTTAAGAAAGATAACTTTATTAATCTCTCTGAAGATGCATCTTATATCAACAGATTACAACGACTTCATGAAGAGATGGTTAATGAAGATAATATAGATTTAGACAAACTTGTTAGCGATAACTATGCCAAGACTTCGGCGTATGGCTTGGCAGAAGCTATGGAACAAATGTCTATAGTTACAGAAGCATTAGAGAAACTTTGTGAAGATGATACCTTAGATAAGATTCATGATATCGTTACCAAGGTTAAAATGGCTCCAGTGAAAACTAATGCTATGACTAAAGAAGCTATTAGATCTATTCTGGTTACTTCTAGATTACAAGACTTAGATAAAGGTACTAGGAATTCTTTATCTCTTGTATTCTATACAGTCATTGTAGCTGGTGCATTAGCAGTTAATGTTGTCGGTGGATTATTTGCAGGTATTACTGCTTATATTATGCATAAGCATATGAATAAGGAATATCTCAAAGAATCTATTCAGGAATGGAAAGAGCATAAGTATTCTGTTACTAGAAAACTTAAAGAAGAAACTGATCCTGAAAAGAAACGTAAACTGGAAACTTATTTAGAAGAAGTTGATAAGAGTATCGAAACTTTAGAAAATGAGTATGAAAAGCTTAGAGATAAGACTATGGAAGAAATAAATAATACACAAGATAAACGGGAAGTATCTCCTGATTATAATGGTAGCAGTTCCTTAGTAAATCCTTTAGGTAAAGAAACTCCTCAAGCTAAATTTGGTGCAGACAAATCCTTGATCAATTCCTTCTATAAGAAAGATGAAACCAAACCAGTTTTATCTAATGATGATAGTTCATCTAAGTCTAAAGATGACGATGATGATTTCGATGACTTCGATTATTAATGGAGGTATATTAGATGAACTTATTTGAGCGTTTGATCTTACAAGAAGCTCCTAATCCTCCTCAACCACCTAATCCTGAAGAAGAAGGTCAACAACCTCCTAATTTTGTTGATGGTCCTGAAGCTCAGGAATCTGCTCCAGAAGATCCTAATGCAGGACAACCTGAAGATGCTCCTCCTCAAGATGGTGGCGGAGATTCTCCAGAACAACCTGATATGAATATGGGTGGTGGTGGAGAAGAACCAGCTCCTGAGGAAGGTGAAGGTGGGGAAGGAGAAGAGGGTTCTGAAGATGGAGATATGGAAGGCGGCGAAGAAGGTGGAGATGAAGGGATGGAAGGCCCTGAAGCTCAACAACAAGCTGATGACTTCTCATCTGATGAACAAGAAGTTTTCTCTGATCTAAAACCCGAACAAATGGCAGTAAAACATAAAGAGCTTAAAAACCAATTTAAGAACTTTAATGATACTATCTTTAGTGCCATTGATAAAATTAATAATATCTCTCATGCTTCATATGATGATTCTCTATTAAGCTTTATTTCTCGTAAGCTATTAGAGTTGAAAGATATGAGTAGAGATTACTTGCTTGATGTATATGATACAAAGAGCTATATAGAAAACCAAATTCAATTACAGAAGATGGTTACAACTTTTAATTATATCACTAATCTTCTTTCCAATATCAAACAAAATAGAGAAGCAGAGCATATAAGATCTGCTAAAGAAAATGATAAGAACAACAATACACGTTCTGAAGACTATCCATATCTATTTGTAAAAGATATTGAATTAGATTAAAAAATTAAAAAGATACAAATTATATATACAAACATATTGGTAAATCTATAGATGCCTCCATTCCCCTTGTTTTCCAAGGGTTAGCCAGGGGTGTCTTACCTTCATAGATTTAATTAAATTTAATTAGATTTTTTGCCATTTTTAGAAAAACACAATTTATGCATAAATGGCTCTTTCTCAAAAAGGAGGAAATAAAACATGGCAGTAGTTGGCAATCCAACTGGTAAAAATGATTCCATCCTTCGCGGTTATGAACAAGATAGCATGCATGGCATTGCTAGTCAATTTGCTCAAATCGCGAAAGCTGGCTTAAGCGAACAAGTAGACTTATATAGCGAACCTCGCAAATTCTTTATGAGCGATACTTTGAACAGCGAAATGCGTAACTTCTTCGTTGAAAACGCTTTTGATAAACAAGACCCTAAATTCTCTTCTATCGATGCTGTAAACGAAGAATATGGTATGCTTAATGCTTTATACCAAAACGACGTTAAAGGTATTTGCGAAGCTGCTCCACTTGGTGCTTATAACCCAGTTGTTGGTATCACATTCCCTATGCACAAAAACTTGTTGATGACAACTGTATTCGACAAAGGTGCTATTCCTAAGGACGTAGCTGATACTCCTCAATTCACACTTTCCATGGAAACTCGTACTATGTACAGTCCAGATGGTCGTGAAATCGATATGTTCTTGGAACAAAACAAAATTAAAGATGTTATCGAACGTGCAGTTCCTCATAAAGACATCGTAATCATGCTTCCAGAAGATCAAGAAACTGATGTTCTTGCTCTATTGGGTGCTACAAATAAAACTGTAGCTAACGTTTCCCGTTCTTCCAAAGTAACTAAATTGTTGGTTAAAGACGTTTATGTTGCTAAAGGCGAAGAAAAATATGACGCTGCTACAAAAGAAATCGTAGTTGAAACTGCTGGTGCTGTAGGCACTAAAGTTATCACTGTTGAACCAGTTAAATTCGTTGCTGCATACGGCCAATATGATCGTACTTTCCAAAAACGTATTGACTTAATTGTTCCTACTGATAATGCTGGCGGTACTCGTAAAGAAATTTTCCAATTCGCTGGTTCTATGCATAAAAACCGCTTCACATTCATGGCATCTTCTGCTAACATCGTGGGCGTAGTATTATCTGCAGCATTGGATGTATCTTCCGCAGCATATGAAACTCCTAAAGTTAAATGGTCCAGCCGTATTGATTACTTCGAAATTCCAGAAGCACCTCATATGACTGTAACTATTTCTCCAGAAGAAACAAAAGACATTCAAGCAATGTACAATGTTAACCAATTGACAAAAATCATGTCCATGATTAAATTGTCTATTCTTAACTACAAAGATGACAAAATCTTGGAAAACTTGGATGACTCCTTCTTGAGTCTTCCTGCAACATCCAAAGTTACTGGTGCATTCAACTTTGTACCACCAGATAACTTCTTGGGTTCCCATGTAACTTGGAGATACGAAACATTCATGGATTACCTTGATACTCAAATCACTACAATGCTTCAAGTATTGAATGATGAAAACATGACAGTATCTATCTTTGGTCGTCCTGAATTGATCCGTAAAATCACTCCTAAAGAATACACATACACAACTCCTCCTAGCATTGGTCCAGTTATCTTGGATTACAAGAAAACTGTAAAAACTAGTGATAACCGTGTATACCAATTCATTAGCTCCAACAAAATGCGTAATGATAACAACCTTATCATTATCTTGAACCCTCGTAACACTAACCGTGTTATCTACAAAATCTTCGATTATCAATTATACGTTGGTAACGAAATCCGCGACACTGCAAACTATCAATTGCCAGCAGTAACTGCGTTCGAACGTTTCTTATTCGTTCAATACCAACCAGTTCAAGGTCGTATCCAAATCGTTAACCCAACAGGTCTTGTTGAAGATATCGAAAACAAAACTCCTGTAAGCAAAGATCGTGCTTTGAACGACTACACTGCTAACAAAATTACTTATACTCATGATGCTAAAGGCAACGGTGTATATGTAGACCATACTGCAGAATTACCTGGTACTGCTCGTTCCGTAATCTATCCTGATGGCAAAGCTCCTGGCGTTCCTCAAAATGGTATTGCGGATCAAAACTATGCATACCCATCCCCTAACTATGCAGTAACCGATCCTAAAAACTAATCTAATTAGTTAGATCAGAAAAAAAATAAACTTTAATAGATCTTAGAGAAAAGATCTTAAAATTATTTTCAAGCTTTTGAAAATCCGATGACAACTCCCCATAGACCACTACGGTCTATGGGGTTGATTGTGTCTAATTATTTTAAGGCCATTTGACCATATGTTTTCTACTTGTAAAACTTTTCCTTTTACTTATACTATTAAGCTCATCAGATGCATATTTCAATTCTTTTTCTAACTCTGGGAATACATAGGTATCAAACTTTCTATCTTTAGATTCTTTTATACCATCTAAATCTTCTTCTAATCCTTCTCCATTGCCTAGATAAGTATAATTAAATACTCCTACCAGATCTTTTCTATAAGCACAGAAGTTATATGAGATAACGGCTCTAATAAAATTCTTTAAAGAGTTTATATCTCCTCTTAGAGCTATATCCCCACAATTCTCTTTATAAGAAGTATAATGATTTATATTCTTTATTTTATATGCTTCTGTATCCTTTTCAAACCCAGTATCCTCTTTAAAGTATAAGGTCTTATAATTTGTAATAAAAATTGTATTAGTAAGCATCTTACCAAATAAATCTATTATAGGAACTAGGTTATTGATTCTATCTAATCCAGTAAGTTTCTTTAGATCAAACAACTTGATATTATCATATAATTCTTGACCATCTAATTTTAACAAAGTATCACGGTCTTTACTCTTTAGGTCCTTAATAATTATATTTGCCTCTAACCAATTATAATTAAAAACTTTCATAATGTTGGATTTCATTAATCTAAACTCTTCAATAGTTTCCTTCTTAGGAAATGTGCATGTAGTCCTCTTTGGAAGAAAGCCTGGAAGAATACTAGAACGATTTAAATCCCTTATTGATATTACTTTTGATTTCATATCCATTGATATCATCGCCTCCTTATTAATATATCATTGCTATAGTATATAAGTAAAAAAAAAATAAAGAGAGACTAAGCTCTCTTTATTTTATAATTTTATTTGATCCCTCTTAGATCTATCGTACCTCCATTATATTTGTAGTATGGTTTACCGTCCCAATTAGTCATGTATAACGCTGGGAATCTTACATGTTTATTTCCAGAAAGCTTCAAACCTTTTAGCAGATAATGATACATCTCACTTTGAGTCATATTTGAATCTCTCAAAACGATATTGAGATGAGATCTCTCAATTACTACACCTCTCTCATCTTTAACAACATAATTGCTTTCGTTTAATACCGTTCTAATAAATTTTCTTATTTCACGGTCATATCCACGTATAGCAAATGGCACAAATCTATCTATGATATAACTATAACAAATTATTTCATTACGTTCTCCACCTACAATGCAACGGTGTTTCATTTTGACTATATCATTTTTTATCATATTCCTAAAAAATGACAAAAGTTGATATTTATCATCTATAGAACGTGCTTTGATGCATTTGATTATATCTTTAAAAACTTTTGATCGATCACCTTTTTTATTATTATTAAACAATTTAACTAATTTGCAATCTTGGCTTTCTAATGATGTATAATCAATACCATTTTTGCTTAGTTTTACCCCATATGCATTTTTAATTTCCATTTTTATAATCTCCTTTTTAAATAAAATAAAATGAAACTAAATCTAATAGACCCTCACGTCTATCTCATTATTATAGTATATAATTATAACCAATTTTAGAAAAAAAATAAAGAGAGACTAAGCTCTCTTTATTTTCTACCAGCAGTAATACGGAAGCTCAACATACTCTGTAGGTAATTGATCTTCCGTAGCAGTAAATATGTCCTCCATGCCTAGCCAAGGCATAATTTTTAAATCCTCTTCTGATAAATCCCGCATAAAAGGTTTAACCCCTTCTATTATTAGATCAATCAATTTAGACCTTCCACCAACTTCTGCTATTATTTCCGAGATATTATAAATTACCTTATCGACTTCTCCTTTTGTATTTATAAATGCATCAGACCCTTCCATAGACATAAATAAGCAATTTAATAGTTTTTTAAATTCTCTTACATCGTTGCCTCTAATAATAAATTGAAATCCAGCCACAGATGAAACAACGCTGTATTCTGTTTTATAATCTTCGTACCGTTTCTCACGAGTATCTTCTAAATACTCATAATAACTAATAGATCTCTTTTTAATTAAAAATCTATTACTATACGCCTTCTTAAAAAACTCTACAATGGAGTCGATATTAAGATCATAACCTGCCCCTTCGATAATAGCTCTTATACTATATATCTGATCATTATAAATATCCACTCCTCTGCTAAAAATAACAGAATTGTTTTTAATATTTTTATTTTTTCTAAAAACATTTTCCATTTCTATAGGAAACGAATCAGATTTATTATCCACTGTATTAAAAACATTTGCCAAAAACATTGTTATTCCTCCTATTATAATTATAAAACAATGATTACCAATAGACTCTCACATCTATTTCACTATTATAGTATATAATTATAAAAAAAATATTTTACAAAAAAAAAAGAAGAGAAATAAGTTCTCTTCTTATACTGGGCAACTATAAGCGCGTTGCTCATAGTATGCCCTGTCTATGCTGAAATTTTCAACTTCTTCATCTACGAAATCTTCTTTCAAATTATCAAATTTTATTTCTTTCAAAATGAATTTTGTAAATTTATGAAAATCACCATCAAACTCATTTACTATGATTTTATTAATTTGGGATCTGCTAATTACAGATTTAGGGATTCCATTTTTATAGTCCCCAAAATCTTTTTCTGCATTATTTGCAAGAAACAAAGCGGTTTTTATAAATTTTACAACTTCTTTTTCTTCACCTCTAATTGCCAGTGGAGATAAATTTTCTGTTTCATAACCGTATAAAGTTTCACCATCCTCCACATAGCGATACTCCATGTGGATATCTAAATAAGATACCCAATATTTTTCTTTCACGATGTCATTTTCGATAGCATCCTGAAAGAATTTAATAATAGAATATTTATCTGTAGCAATTTTGTTTAAATAATTTACTATTAAGCTAACCTCATAGTCGAACATACATCCGTCGAATATTTCGACGGATTTGTTAATTCTTACGAGATCATCCACCACATCGTACTCTTTTTTTAGCAACTCTACTTCACAGATAGATTTTAATTTTAACATGATTTTATTCCTCCTATAGAATAAACAAAACAAAATATCCAATAGACTCTCACATCTATTTCAATACTATAGTATATAATCATAAAAAAAATGTTTTACAAAAAAAAAGAAGTAAGGAATAGTTCCTTACTTCTTGATTTATTTAAAATACAGGATATCCAAGATCGTCTATAAAATCATGTTTATTAAAGACATATTCTTTTGTTTTAGTAAGAACCACATCTGAATTTCTATATAATCCTAATCCTCTCCAGACATGCCATTTACTTAGCATATTAGAAATAATAGATAGATTTTTAGATTCATAAATATTATTATTAGTTAGATCAATCTCTAGATATCTAGCTATATTTATTATAGATCTAAAATCTAAGTCTTTAATCTCAGTAGTTAGTGATTCACATAATGAACCTTTGAACTTCTCATTATCTTTTGTAACAGTATTGAATAGAATAAGTTTTAATCTAATATATGGGTCAAGCTTGCATAATTCAGTCTTTAGTGCCTTATCCTGTCTCATTATTTCTTCCAATCCAACAATAAAATCTTCAGTATACTCACAATAGTTATTATACTTGTTATTTTCTATTATAGCTTCAAACATAAGTTTTACCTCCAATTAACTCATAAAATAAAATGGATCAGTATCCAAACTATCATAATATGGATACTCACCATTAGTATAATCTCTTATATTCTCTTTCATTCGTGTATATTGAATACTGAGCTTATCCCATACACGCCACAATCCTAATATATTAGATAATACATTTAGGTTAGTAGTAACAGTACCATCCGCAGATTTGTATTCAGCCTTTTCATCTATTCCTAGATAATTAGCTAATTTAATAAGAGATTCTATATCCATATAATTAGCTTGGATTTTAAATGTGTGGCTTAATATCAAATTATCTAAAGGATTATCTTTGATACTAGAAAATAAAATAAATTTTATCTTGCCAAAAGAGTCGTATTTATCCCAAGACCTTTTAAAATTTTTATTTCCCTTATATAAACTTTCTATATATTCTATTAGTTCATCTATTGAATTAACAAAATCCATATTACCAGATTTTGCATCTTTTACTATTGATGAAAACATAATCTAACCTCCTAATATTAGACACAACAAAAAAGAAGAGGAAATTAATCCTCTTCTTATTTTAGTAATTGATGGATAACTACTGCTAATACTGCAATGATAATCATAGTTTTCATACTCATTTTAATACCCCATTTTTAATCAATTCAAAGATTATTACGATAATAGCAGTCACAACAGTTGCTACTATCGAAAATTTATCATTCATTAAATTTCCTCTCTGTAATTAGGAACAAACTTCTTTATTTTTGATTCATCTAATTTACCACTGTCTAATAACTGGAATGAAATATCCATTGCATAGATATAATAGAGAGTATCTTCGACTCCATCTATATACATCCATTTTCCATCATCTCCAACTCTAACCCATAAATTATTATATTTTGGGTGGTATTGGAAATATGCTATCTTATTTGTATTATATTCATTTACAGCTACAGCTCCTTCTATTACATCACTATTTTCTATATTATGATAAGTAAAAGAAGATTCATCATATGTGGCTACTTGAATAGGCGTTCCATCGTCATAATATCCTGAATAGATATTATCATATGCATAAGATGTATTTGGAATAAATAAGATTCCAAATAAGAATAGAATAGATAGTATTATAGATTTAAAATTCATAAGATACTCTCCTTAATTAAAAACTAATATCGTTGAGTCATCATTTGATAAGTTCCATGATCTAAAATGTGACTATTATTGTTACGCATTACATCTACAATGTATTTTGCAACGTAATAACGTGGCTCAGTACCCATTGGTCTAATAGGATTTGTTTCATCCCAATGGTCTGACCCTTTCATAGATGTTCTCATGATACCGCTTTTTAGATAGATTTCAAAGTCCATTACGGAATCTTGATCCATGTTGTTTACAGTAATGCTGCCAGTAACTTTTTCATTTGTTGTTGTATACTCTAGAGTATCAGGATATACATAAGTTTCTGGATATGCAGATACTTTCATCTTACCTTTAGCATCAACATTCTTTGTGATTTTTTGATTGTCCTCTTTAATAGGAGGATGGGAACTTTGAATACTCATATCTTTAGAAGAGGAGTATTCTGTATTTGTTGCTGCAGTAGTATTAAAGATATCATAATTATTTTGCAAATAGCCTGCACCACTACCAACTACACAAGCTAATACTAAAACTGCAATATGTTTTGCTTTCATCATTTTTATTCTCCTTAGTTATCAATACTTGGGATTGTTCCATCCTTAATTAAGTGGAACAACTGCATCAATGTAACAGTATTCACTCTATCACCTGTCTCAGTTTCTGTGTTATTAAGCCACATGCGATAGAAGATATAATAAGTTACACTTTTATCAACTTCGAATGTTGAGGAATCCATTTTGATTGGACCCCATTTGGCACCTTGAACTTTTTGCCCATCTACTTTACCAGTAGTAAGATAGAACTTCCCAGTATTTTTATCCCATAAATAATATACTTCAATTTCTGGATTATTCTTATTAAGTTTACCTTCTAGGTCTTTGACTTTCATTGTAACACGACCTTTATAAACGTTCTCTTTATCTGTTTTAAACAATCCAAAACTTTCTGAAACAAAGTTAAGTCTTAAAGCTCCTGTAACGTCATCTCGCACATATGTACTAAATGCACTTACGTTAGTGCATGCAAAAAATAGGCTTAGTACCACTACCAATTTAGCTATTGTCTTAATTACTTCTTTCATTTTATTCTCCTTTTAGACAAAATAGAAGAGAATGGGAACTCACCCCATTCTCTTTAATGTGTGTAGATATTAACCGCGATAACGTTTTGGTTTAACCAATGCCAATACTTCTTGACAACAGGTTGCATACTCCATCAAGAAGGAGCGGATAGGAACTTTGATATAGTTTACACGAGTTTCATCTCGTTTAAAATCAACAGGTCCTTTAGCTAGCTCTGTCTCAATAGCGAATACGCTTTCAGCAAGGGAGTTAAACATTCTTGCTTTGATAGCATCGATAGTAATAAGAGTTTCATTAGAATACTCTACAGCGTATTTGGATGCCAACAATGCCATCTTGTCGTAATTGAATGTTTTCTCCAAACAGTTCTTTTCACGAACAAGTAATTTGATGATAGAGATATTGTTTTCATTTCTCTTATCAAATACTCCGTTAGTTACGAATGCAGAAAAGATAGCATCGATGAATGGTTGAATATTTGTTTTCAACTCATTTGGATGAAGTACATCGAATTCTTCTTTCATAGAATCGAAAGATACTCCATCAAGACCACGTTCTGTGATGTGCAAGAATCCTGCTGTCGGATCTTGAATATTGTTTTTAAGAACGTCTTTAATGTAGCAGATCGTAGGGAAATGTTTGATATGAGCTTTATTCCCTTTCATCATTAAATCATTAGCTGCATTTTGACATTTACCATATTCTGCAACTTCAGATACTGGACGGCCATAGTTGTCATACTTATCTTGTTGATAAGTGTTGTAGTTGCTCTTTGATGTTGGTGTTCCATAATAAGAGCTTTTAGTAGTAGATTTACCATATTTTGGTTTGGAGTAATTGTTGTTACGGTTTCCTCCACGAGAATAACTACCACGTTTTTGATTGTTGCTGTTTGTTGTTTTCATTTTAAACAAACCTCCTCTTAAAAAAATAATTGACTTAAACAAAATACCTAGTTTTCTTTAACTCAGGTTCACTATTATAGTATATAACTGAAACTGATTTTTACAAGAGGATATGATATAGAGCGTTAAACTCTATATCACAAGCCCCTAAAGAGTAGAAGAAAAGAAAACTTACTTTAAGAGGTACGCTGAACCTCTAATATATAGTATATCTATCTATGATTTTTTACATCCATAGGAGAACCAGTTCCAATACACATATCAGACTTTTTAGGTTCTACAAATGGTTCTTCTTTTTTCTTATTTAACTTCTTTCTGCTATAAGTCACCTTATTAGCATCATAGTCATTCAAAGCGCGCCTAGCACTTACATAAATATTGTTATTCATAGTACCCATCCTTTCTTATACTGGAAACATTTAGATAATTGTACAATTTATTTTACTCTAGAGTTATTTAAGGAGGATTAACATTGGATATCCTAGCTAAAACTAAACTTAAAGACGCTTATGATGATATCGAAATAGCGATTCAGAATATAAAGAAAGATCCAAAACAAGAATTTATTTTGGATTTACAAAATGCATTGAATAAATTCTTTGATGCTAAATGTCTTAGAGTTTTATACACTAATAATACAGATAAACTCTTCTTTGGTATCTATGCTATGCCTAAGATCGATGCTGAACAAGTAATCAAAATCATCACTGGTGGTGAAAAATACGTTATAGAAGAATATTACTTAGAATTAGATTCTAAATTGTTCCAAGAAGATATCAATCTTTCTTCTAAAGAAATTGCTGCTCTTCTTATGCATGAAGTATATAACTTGGTAAGTGACGCTGCTCCATGTGAATCCATATGTAAAGCAATCGATGCTCATCTTACAAAAAATAATGATGTATTGAAGATCTCTGACTCTATCCATTATATGGAATTACTATC